>Ga0123352_10006811_pt1 | contig 17577 bp, 9 predicted proteins | sample TergutLab28metaG_FD_89700 | JGI IMG/M metagenome (GOLD analysis project Ga0123352, IMG submission 89700) | Labiotermes labralis P1 segment gut microbial communities from Petit-Saut dam, French Guiana - Lab288 P1 | ecosystem: Host-associated > Arthropoda: Insects > Digestive system > Gut ... | reverse complement strand
TTATGGTCATTATGAAAGATCATTTAGACGGTTCAGAGAGAAGCAACATATTATTTACGGACTATACAAATACATGTGTGTGTGTGTGTGTGTGTGTGTGTGTGTGTGTGTGTTGTAACATCTGTCTCATGTGAGGTTCAGATCCTGTCCAAATCATCATATTACTCCAACACTTCTATGAAATATTTGGGAATATCTATGGAAAACTCGGAATATGCAAACTGCGGACAGAACAATAACCCAGAACTCTCGGACGTGCAACAGGTGTTCTAACCACTGTAACAAGGGCAGTAGTTTACATGTGCCTCCGATGGGAGTAATCAGAAATACATGAGTCTGCAGAGCATTTCAGTTGAAGCCGTTTGGGAAGTGAGATTTTATGGTCGGAAATTTGATGAGAAAGTAGTATTGGAGTACATCATGCAGGGAGAGAGAAAGTGCAAAGAATGATATTTATGGAACTGATTGGGAGACAAGGTAGAAGACATAATTTGGTATTTGAATAAAGGTTGACCAACTTTATGACACTTGCTTTATTATCTACTGCTCAACATGTTTCAGACGTTAATACGTCCATCTTAAGGAGCTAGCGAGTACTTGTTGTGTTGTGCAGGCTGACTTGAGGCGTGCTGGTGTTATGTAGCGGGATTGGCTGTTCGTGATGTGGTATCCGAGTGTAGGCTGCACGCCTCAAGTCAGCCTACACAACACAACAAGTACTCGCTAGCTCCTGAAGATGGACATATTAACGTCTGAAACATGTTGAGCAGTAGATAATAAAGCAAGTGTCATCAAGTTGGTCAACCTTTATTCAAATATCAAGATGATGCACGGTCCAATACGCATAAGATTCACATAATTTGGTGTTTACGATGTAGAACCTTTTCATTTTGTCTACAAAAAAAAATGTTGATACAATTTCAGTAGGTCGTGCCGGAACGTAATTGCTATTTAGGCGCTTGTGCCATGGAAGAAATATTTCCTTTTACGCTTAAAATTGAACCTAAAAATTAATTACGTTATAAACCTTGGTTTATAGAAGTGAAAATAATTTGTATTGAAGGGACATTGAGACAGATATAATGTATGTCCGTGTAGTAAACTGTTCATGACCAAGGAATGACCGGTTGCAAACTTCCAGGAGAACATTTTGAACCCAAGTAAACACTAATTTTGCGGCATTGTTGCTTCAGTGAAGGAATTAAATTGCCTTGAACCTTGAAATTATCTAAAGAAAAAAACCAACAAATTTCAAAATAAACTGCAGAATTAATAGACAAATTTAGCTTATTCCTCAATTCACGCTCTTATTTTTCCGTCATTGATCAAGTTAGTCTTACTTGCGACAATGTGTAATTTATTTCAGTTCCCATAATTCTTAATAATAATAATAATAATGTACGATTACACCAGTAATAATTGGAGTCACTGGAATAGTAACAAGAAGCTTAAGGAAAAATCTGGAAGCTGTACCAGGAAAACATTCGATAGATTCACTACAAAAGACAACTATACTTGGAACATCACACATAATACGGAAAGTACTGCAGTGTGAAGCTTGAAGCCCGAGCGGTGGGGATCACTGCTGGTTCAAGATAAGTACCAGGCAGAAAAGGCCTGTGACAAGAGATGACAATGTAAATTATTGTTATTATTATTATTTTAGCTGAACGTCGGTGTCAAGGGACTAACATTCGTGATTCGTATTCCGGAGGTCCCGAGTTCAAATCTTGGCCTAAATTTCGGCTATCCAGACTGACGATTCTCTTACGTTTCCTTGGGGTCTGTATGCCACACATGGAGAAGTTTTAGAATGGACATTCAACACACGTCCAGTTGCATGGCGAATACAGCTTTTCACACCTTGAAGAACTGCTTCAGAAATTCGAGCAGATTTTACTGCACAAGAGATTCAGATTTAATGTGTCTTAAAGTATCGAACACTTTACAGGATCGGCTACAAGCTGTAGGAACCTTAACAGCTCTTAGTTATTTGCATATAACAGTAGTATAATAAAGGAATTTGTATTTCCCAGATATTATTAGCGAGTTTACTTATGGAAGCTGGAATGGCAGGTCATGTAGCACACATGTAAGAGTTGCACAGTGTAAGAGAAACCAGAGTTGGTACTGGAAAGTCCGAAGAAACTAATAACAGGATGACCATGGTGTACATAAAATTGATCTTCAAGAGATATTGTTTGAAGATGTGGACTGGATTTATCTGGCTCAAGATGGGTTTCTCTAATGTACCGTTTCTCAACGGAAAGCCCCGACTTGAATTGCTTCTAATCAGTTAGACAAAATTTGTGTCTTCATTCAAGTTTACCTTAAACTTGATATAATTATTGATAGTTTCAGTAGAATTGTTATCTGTATAATAATTTTTACATTGACTCACTGTAAGTTTGTATGTTAATAATATTTATTTTTAGTAAATATATTAACTTTAAACGTTGCTGCAAATTATGCCTAATTTTTCCTCGGTGCCAGTGATTTTGAAAAGGATGGCAGAGAATGGAAATTTGGGTTCCACAAAAAGCAACTAATGGTTTCTGGAGGGTATGGCGTTATACAGAGCTAGAAATGGGCCGGTGTACACCAACACGAGCCATTATTTGCCTCCGAACTTTATACATATATTTACTCTGTGGAAATTTGCATGCCAGTGTACCATTTTATGTATCGTGAATCATTCAGTCGCTTTACAATTGAAGTAGGATTGCAGTGACGAGAAAATTCGGTTAACTGCGACGCCACCACCCATATGCGTCCATAAACAAAAAAAACCGTAAAATTCTCACTTTTACAGGCCATGAAGGCCCAGAGGGGGCGTAGTGGTATAACTTTAATCTTTCTTTAACCTCGGCGCAAGATGGGGTGGGTGGTCAACGCCACAACCTGGCAGCTGTACTCCCGAAACGAGACTCGGTACCCATTTTACAGGAGGCTGGGTGGGCCGTAGGGCCGGTCTGGACAGGTGCGGAAAACTTCCCCACTATCGGGATTAGAACCACGGATATTCCATCCCGTAGCCAGTCACTATACTGACTACGCTATTCTAATAAACACAAGGAAATTATGTACCGAGGTTTTTTTAACCTAACCTACTATATTTTGAGACCACAGTGTCAACAGGCTCCAATTTCTGCTGGTCTTACTAAAAAAATATCTCGTTTTATACTCCTCTGCTAAAGGGGAAGTTACAGAGAAAGAGGTCACTGCTTCAGGAAAACCAGGATTCTAAACATATCACATAGACATTAAGCTAAGATTGGTAGAACTGAAGGTGTGACCAACTACACCAGTCTTGTTCAGTATTTGGAAGTTCAGCGTAAAAAGAAATGGCTTTCAGACTCAGACGTTTGTGTTGGTGACGTCTCCATCAGAAAACTGGATGATTTATTCAAACTGACTCCGAAGGGTTTATAAGAATATATTCGTGATCTTGTGTTATCCATGATACCAACAAGAGTACCGAAAAGTCGGTGTGATCTAGACATTATATGCGACGTACTGGACACACTGATCAGATATACTGCAGAATTCATTGGGTAGTGAGGGACGTCTTCACTTGTTCTGCGAAATCGCTGTTGTTGAGAACTTTGCTTCATCTGATATTTCTGAAAAAAAGAAAACATATCTCTTCCATGAAATTTTCGCCCAGAAGGATTTGTTCGATATTGTAGTGGGACAGGACGACGCCACGCTGATATGTGGCATATAGACTGCGTCTTACTGAAAAGAAGTTGAGAGTCCTTTGGCGTGGAATTTGTGTAGCAGCACTGCGTCTGCCTCAACAGCAGTTTCATGCAGCTTATGAAATCACAGATATTGGAGGCTATTTGACATATTTTAGTTTTGGTACAGTAACATGTTTAATAATATTTGCCAGTATAGTGTATCAGAGTTTCAAAATACAGGAAGATTCCAGAAGAGAATTTCCTGTGTTTCTTCTTGCCCATGTGTTCCATAACTTATTATTGTCGGCTAGTAGTTTATGTGAGAGCCTGATTTTTTCAGAAAAAGTACAATGTTTCGAAGTGTCTGTTTCGAGCAGTGGTCGGAAATACTCTACAGCCTAGGCGCCGATTTACTGAGGTATCCTATTTTAAAGAGTATGCCGTTAGGTTCCTTGAAGATGGACGCGGAATCGGCCTTAGAAACCTTGTGTTTTAATTATAAATCGATGGTGGATAAGTAAAAAAAAAAACATTTTCTCGGAACTCTTTTGAAAGTGTATCTCCAGTTGTGAGAGTCAGTTGATGTATAGGCTTATCCAAATGTTATTTTGATTTATCTCGTATGTCAATAGAAACCGACTATACTTGTGATGGAGGCAAGACGTGAGCCGTTGTTCCTCTCACCACGGCACTTAGAAGTTGTGTGTAGGACCCCAGACCTGTTAGAGGACCCAGAGGAAGCGAAGGATTTGAAGGCCCCCGACAAGACAGCGATTCAATTAGAGAAGTCGGCCGAGCGATCACGTCACACTGATGATGCACTTCCTGTGTGCAGTCCGAGGGAGTGCGCTGTGCAGGAACACACCAATTGAGACTTTCCTTTAAGTCCGTTCTGAGTGCACGACCGAGTTTGTGACGTTCTGACGAAGTGGCTGTCTAACGAAATGTCAGGCTGGTTAATTGAGATAATGGCTTACTGTGTTACTTCTTGAGTAGCAGAATTTTCTGAGTGTCAGGGTGACTGAATTCCTGGTTGGTTGATAATTAAAAATTAGGTGACTAATTTGTTTAAAAAAAACTGTTTTGGAATGTGACTGTTCGACTCACCGTGTGAATAGAAGATGGATCGACTGTAAAGCTCTTCACGAGACCTGACAACCAGCCAAGCCATACTAATGTATTGGCTGGTTGTCACAATAATGTTTGACTCAGTAATATTTCTATTGGATATGCTCACTAAATCTGAAAAACTGGTTGAACGAGAACAAACCTGCAAACAAAATTGTTTCAGTTAATGTTTGACTTACTGTTCTTAAAGCTGAATGGTTCATACTATGCAACATTCGCTATACAATAAGGCACTGCAAAGTATAGTTGTCAGTCTCAGACAGGTCAGTCGGACTTCGGACGATATTCAGAGCGGGATTCACCCGAATATAAAGGAGGATTTATAGCCATAAAACTTTGAGAGCAACAGTTTAGGCCACCATAATCTTAACACCTCTCTCCCAAACTCCGCAGCGCAGGATTCTCTACATATAGCTGACACAGGAGTGTGTCGTCACCGACGGCACTGTCGGAAAAGGCTTGACTAGTGTTTTGGAGAACTTCCGTCGTCCTGTGTTTCTTCACTTCATCTCGTTTCGAAAAGTGGACTTATTTTCGTCTTCAGCTAGACATGGAAGAGAAGGCCCCTAATTTGGTACGACTGTTTGAAAGCGCTAGACACCATCATTGAACCCAGCAAAAGTTTTGGTATAATCTGTAAACAGCAGTGATTTTGTTGCAACAGACACTTTGAGGCTGGATTGCCGGAGATTAAAGGTTTCGGGAGCGCACCCTGCGTGATATCCAATTGGTACCACTGCCTATTTCAGTGGGGTGAAGAAACACGAGCTTTAAGGTTCGTTTCGAAATTGTTTGTTAGATGATAAAAACGCTTAAAACTCTGGAAATATACTGATACATGCAAAATTTGGAGTGAGTATCCACCAGCAGACATCCTAACCACTTGCATTTTAATATACAGGGACTCGTAATAAGGAAATAGCTAACTGGAAGCTACTTCAGACACACAATATGTTGGTAAAAATTTATTGGATAGTATGCCAATTTTTCCGACGGTATTTAATATCTTTACCTTTTAGGCGCCTTCGAAAAGTGCGAAAGCAACTATTAATTCCGTCATGTCTGTGTGTCCCTCCGTCCGCACGGAACAACTCTGCTCCCACTGGAAAGATTTTCATGAAATTTGATATTTAATTATTTTTAAAAAATATTTCGAGAAAATTGAATTTTAATTAAAATCTAACAAGAATAACGGGTACTTGACAGCCAACATAAATATTTAATCAGTTCTTCTTAGAATGAGAATTTTTTCAGAATAAGATTTGTAAAGAAAATTTAAAACATTTTATGTATAATAACTTTTTTTTCCGAAAATCTTGCCGTTTATGAGATAATGTGGACAAACACTGCAGAGCCGGGTAGACCACACATGACATGGCGCATGCGCATTGCATGTTGGATACTTTAGACTAAAAACACACACTCGTTATATGTAACACTTATTGTTTTCCCACGGGAAGAGTGATTGAACGAACGCGTTTCAATATTACGTTACGCGTACATTGCGTGTCTTCTTCAAGAATGAAAGTATGCTGAACATAATACGTAACATAACCATTTAGAGTTTTACAGCAAAATATAAATTTTGGCACACAATATTTATTGGTGTTTAGCAAATGTGAAGGGAAAGCTGTCACATCAAAGGCTTTGACAGGCTCTTAGGGCTCTATGAGGTTGAAGCTCACAGGATTTATAGAAAACTGATACAAGAAAGTGGCAACGGTGTCACCTCCAAGCACCGGCCGGCTCTAATCTAAGTCATGTATCTTATACACTGAGTCAACCCCAGGGCCATACGACGGCCGGAAAGATTAAGTCACAATTAAATCAAAATGACCCAATCTGGAATCGAACCCGCGTCCTTCCGGCTCGTAGCCTCAACTAGCTGCACCACTGTTGTTGATTAGCCGTCAACATTAGAATAATAGTACAAATTAGGCATGAGGAACCTAGAACTTGCAAAATTGTGTAATTACGTCATATACAGTTTATACTACGTTTAGGGCACAGATTGCACCACTAAGGCTACAAAGGCACCGGGCACACGCACACACACACAACACTCTTTATACCCTCCTTGCTTAATAAGTCCGTAAGAGTAGTGCAGTTGCCGCGGGGCAAGCAAAAGGGGCAACGATACTGCAAGATTGTAGGAAAAGAAATAAGAACCAGAGATAGTGAAGAGCCGCTTGCTATCTTACGAAACTAAGAAATAACACGAGACTCACATAGTGCCCTGTGGTTTGTGCATGGAACTTCCAGATTCGGAAACGCTCCTACATTCTGCACAGAAAAGACTGTTCCCACATAACAATAGAGAGAACGTAGCCGTAAAAAGCAAATCAACCAATGCAATGTGTCCAAATTAAACGCCTGGTAGTCTATATTATATTAAAGCTCCCAAGTGTTGTCTTAATTTGTAAGGTTCGATTATAAACACGCAGTAACATGCAACCCAGAGAGGTAGAGATAATACAATATGTCCTTCTTGATTTTAAGCTTTCGCCGTGTTCTATATGTAATATGTTTACTTTTGGGTAATTCCCCGGCGTCTGAGTTATAATAGCCGACGTTTCGGAACACTCCATCGGTTCCATCTTCATAGGCAGGTGGATGAAGTATTTCATCCACCTGCCTATGAAGATGGAACCGATAGAGTGTTCCGAAACGTCGGCTATTATAACTCAGACGCCGGGGAAATACCCAAAAGAAAACGTATTACAATACAATATGTGTTTGTTTATGGAAAAGTTGTAATTTTCTTAAACGGCGTCTCGTTCAATTTATTGTAAAATAAGAGTAATACAATAAGTGAGTACGGAGGAGACAGTAAGTCAGTTATTTTGTTACATAACAACAGGGCTTTGAATAAATCTACTACAGCAGGTTAGAGTGTGGGGAAAAATTAGTCGCTTCGTATTTCAAGCAATGTCCGCCATTTTGTAGTACTCGAAATTTATTTACCGTCATCACTGCACCCTTATTTATCCCTATGCTAATCCAGTATCTTATGCTGATGTTGAGATTTTTGTATGAAATGTCCTTTCCCCTTGATACTGTTCAAAGAAAATTTTTTGATAATATTTATTAAAAATATTTGTGTACCCTCAGCCAGGTGTAAGGCATACCCATTAAATTAAAATTCTAACAATGTTTGTGAAGTCTCTTATTGCTTAGTTTTTATTTTCGTCTCATTGCCTATTTCATAGGTCCACCTTACTCTGAAAAACCCTCAATCTCAGTTTTTCCAGTGTTGTGTGGAGGGAGTTGCATGTTCAAGTAAAACGTTTTTACTTCCGAGTAAGAAGGTTTTCTTTCGGGGTAGGAAATGGTAAGATAAGAGAACCTGAATTGTGTGGAAACACGTGTTTTACGTAAAATGAACGTAAGAGAACTAAATTTGTTGACACCCTTTCGAAGCCGTTAGGTGGGTCGAGAGAAAAGAAGGTTCGTATCCACGAGTTACGGTGTCCAGGAAATGAAAAGAAAGTCATTTCTGCTGCACTGGTAGAGATACGAGGCTCTTTTATATATATGGACCACTGTGGCAGGAGGATGGATTCCAACCCGCATTAACCGGACCGTCTGGAATTGAAAATTTGTGGCCCTACAGTTCTTACTGAAACGTTATAAACTTGCTAAGGTATCTGTGACAGCCAGTGAACAGAAAAGAAGTGATATTACGGAAAAACCCAACATCCTCTTATATGAAGGGTTACTAACAAGAATTTAAGTAAGTGACAATCACATATTTCGTGTTCCTTTGTTCTGCCCACAGTTACACTGGTTGACATTCCAGTTCCACAATGCAAGCGAAAACACGAGTACACAGTTTCCATAATAAATGAAACTCGTGGCTAATATTGGCTCTACATTTAAATCATACGATTACACAGTGATACGGTGTCCCTAAGCGAAACTAATGACATAACACATACTCTGTTAAAAAGCAGGTGTGACGTAATGCGCACAAAAGTATTCGGATTTTCAATGGTGATCAGAAATTTCACGGTCATTCCAAAACAACAGTTTATACCCCGATTATTCGAATTATTATACACATGTCAAAATGATGCTTCAGCCCTCTAAAAGCTACCTCACTGAGGCATTTTTAGTACCAGTATTTTTGGGCATTACCGGCTTCAGTGGACTATTCTAGTAACTACTGTAGTTAACATTCACATTTCCTTTAATAAGATAAGGTAAAACGTTAATTTTAACATTTTACAATTGCAAAAGTTTATGTCCAATATAATATATCCTTCAAATAACACCTCCCTAAAGATGACCACAAGAGGTAGCCGAAACATTTCGGAGGCTACGCTGCTTATACTACAATAAATGTACTTATTTGTACATGCAAGTGTTGGTCTTGTTTATCATAAAGGATTATTAGCGTAGGTAAAACTGTCATAATAATATTTTACTTTGTTTAAAAGACCCTATTTCTACTGTTAAATTTTTGTAATAAACGAATGGTGATAATCATGGTACTGTGCGAATTGTAGCGTAATTTCTCTTCCATTTGTTGTAAATAAACAAAGAGGTTAGTAGCATGGGGTATTCAACGGTAATGAACTAGGAAAGGAAATAAAAGAGGGTGTTGACTATTGGCTACAAAGAGCAACTGGCAGCGTTGATTGTGAAGTAGGAATCACACGAAAACAGCAGCGTGGCACAACGTATTCAATAAAGTAAAATGGAAACGAAAGAGCTGCACAAGCTAAATGTTGCCTAATCAAAAGACGACCAGGAAATGGCACAAGTTGTTGGGTGGTAACAAACTGAAGACATTGCCACCTTTTGTGCAATTCTATGCGCATTTCGTCTTTTATTCTAATGGCGTGGTTCGTGTTAAATGTTTTACGAAGGTTCTTCAAATGCCTGGTAGGGAAGTACATTTAGATTTCTGTACGACGAGATCTGTTGCAGAATTGAAAGTTCGTCCCTCGTTCGCAAGTAAACGAGATATTCCACGCTATACTCTCTTCCGTGGATGAAAGAATTTCGAAGTCACTATTCTTTGTTACATTCTGCTGAGACAGCCGTTATGAGAGAGAATAAAGGAGGGAACAATGGTGAAATGAGGTGCAAGGTATCCACTTATAGATCTCTTTCATGACTATTAGTGACAGAGGAAATTCAACGGCTAGGGTGAATCGAGAGCTTTTCTCTCATTTCCAAATGCTTTAACAGGTTTTGTAGAAGAGTATGCATAAAACTGGAATACCTTAAATACTGAATAAGAAAGTTGGTCTGGAATACAGATAGGTACAGTACAAGTACAGAATTGTAAACAGTATCCGCACACAAATGCAGTGGCCTCACTGTGGAAAGTCTGTCCTGTCTTCGGCTGCTCCATCACGATACTTGAAGTTTCAAAACCTACTCTTGGAAAGGAGGCATATCCCCTTCATTCCTGTGTCTGTATGGATTTGCGTAGGCAGCGAGGCCTAACGACTGCCCCGTTCTCTGTCCAGAATATCATAATTCTCTAAATACAAGGGGTTTTTTTTTTGCCCGGAAAATATAAGGTCATCGGATTCATTGGCCTTTAGCCGCACGCAGATAGATTTAGCTCTCGCATAATACTGTAGTTAGGTGACACTGTCAAATTTATAAACAGCGGCTTGAATGAAATAAGAATCTGGGTGTCAACGCGGAAACTCTTATTAAAGGCTGGATCTTAAAATGTGTTGCGCCAACTGGTACTGACTCTGTATATTGCAAGTGTTAATTAGTTTACAATTGCAAGCACAGAGAATTTCGGAATTTTCGAGGGCGCACAGTGTAATATTTGTATGTTTTGCTATGACAGTTTACATAAAGAATGAAACTTGTACGTGATAAGGCCGATATATCCTGTGCAAAAACATCAGCTATTAATATGTCTGTAGAAATTATAGTGACATGTATATACATTATTGACTTCTACACTGAGTGTACTTTGTGATTAGCTGCAAGTTTCGTCCGTCTTATACGGAGGAAAATATCGCAAGGTAGGCCTACCAATTACGATTACATGGTGTGTACACTCAAGGATGTTTCGATGTTTCTGAACCTGGCGATGAACGTAAAAATGCTGTTACTGCCAGAAGTGTAGACCCTGTCGTCTGGCATGCAATCAATCCACGGAAAAAAGACGTAAGTAATATAGAGGTTAAACATGCCATCTTGTTGTTTCTTTTGTGGGAAAATGAAGTCATAGATTTTATGTATAAATCGTCGAATAGCTCATGTATTTAATACTAAGCTCTTACGTGCTGGATACACTCGGGTGTAATTCAAGACAGGCACTTTTTTATTAAAGGGGATATTTTGTGGTATTGTTCACTCGTGATAGATAAATTCCTTATAATAACACTAAAATGGCCACGATGCTTCCCTCGAGTTTATTTAAAATGCACCATATAAAAAAATAAATCCATCTTTCGCAACATGTATAGAAACGTCGCAACTGTAATTATGTCGTCAGATACGCGACGCAAAAAGTGGCATATCGATCAACCAACGTTTTTCCCTTCCATAGCAAGCATGGGATATTCTTAACAAAACACCGATGAAAATTTTCTCATGTTTATGAAAATTACTGGCTGCAACTCAACAGAGAACGCACACCGTCAGCTTATGTGAGAGAATTATGTATTACTTTGGACACACTTCTAGAGAAGGGAGATTCTGTGAATACACTTACAAGTCATGTGGAAAAGTTTATGTTTATGGGAGTGGACGTAATGAGGTTTTAACCTGAAAATCGTGTTGGCTATTTGTATCTTGCACAGTTCAGCGTTGAAGGTAGGTGAATTGATGCAAGTGAGGACGAATGAACACATGGGGTTATTAGGAACTGTCTGCGACTACTGATGCCAACACAAAGGGGTCTTCTCGTCTAATGAATGTGTAAATCATGTCATGGCTGCACCGCTGGTGATGAAGTGCAAGCCTGGTGACACAGGTGCCAGTGATAAGCTGAGGAATCCGCACCGTTGGATATAGGGTGTAACGGATCACTGTAAGGCTGATTCACTGCTGCAGGAACATAAACTCATGAGCATCTTAGTCAGAATTAGCTTCATTTGTACTGCAAAATAAGTGAGTTATCCTGTGGTGCAGGTACTGCTTGAGCTGTTGATAGTCGCTCGGCTGGTGACGAAATAGAACCCCGAAATTTGTTCCATGTGCACAAAACGACAGCATATGGAGCCTGTCATCAGAAAATTGTGCACAGTCCACACCACCACACACTCGATCCTTTTTATTAATTTGAATTCTACACATAGACCTTTTAGCCAATCTCAGTGCTTCGTATCATGGCTGAATTATGCCAGTTTGCCTTTTGTTTCCATGACGGTTTCCTCACCACGTCCTTGCCATGCCTCGTAATATCTTATCGTTTCACGCTATATAATATAAGAAATTGATCAAGCATTTTCAGTAAACAGGAATCAAACATTAAGGTCTTATAGGAACTACATTATTTTAGTACACAAACACAATTTGTAATTTCTTCGTCCTTATGCTTCTAAACACTTGAAAGTCGATATTTTATATTTCATTTTATATCCTCTGGAGATATTTACTTCTTTTTCTGAACTTATACAAATACTGAGGACTTCTTGTCCCGCCCGGGACGTAGGTCTGTGTTTAGAATTAAAAAAGGTAAAATTGAAGGTTGGGCTGCACTGTACAAGATGGACCGCATACCCTGGAGACGCAAAATGGAGCAAAAACGAAAAAGAAAAGGAAAAGGAAATCGGAAGAGGAAATTGAAAAGAATGGAGCAAAGAAAAGAATTAGAGAAGTAAAAGAAAGTTCTACAAAGACCTTATAGAAATCCGTGAGGTAAGAGGAACAGGAAAGGTTAAAGTGACAGATTAGGGAAACAAAGATGCCCGGACACTAGACGACTGGTATCATAGTAAAGGATTTTGAAAAGGAGAAAATCTCGACTACGTGTAAGTCAACGTCATTTAGCACAAAAATGCAATAATTCTTTAACTTTTATGTAATTACGCTGAAATATTAATGCCTTACGAGTGAGACTTTGAACTACTTTTCTGCGAAATTATCTGTTAACATTTAAGTTTTCTGGGATGGTGCCATTGTCTCTTCTTGGACTGACATTGCATACGTCAAAACGTCCGCAGTTAATTACCATTCTGCATTTGTAACAACCGATAAAACTCTAATCCCCGGCAACACCGATGTGAGAATTTCAAACCTCGCAAAATGAAGTATGTTTATAAAACCTGGCACTATACTATGAGAAGAAAATCTTATGGCAAGGAATTAAAACATCTTTTTAATTCTATACATTATCACCACTATAACTATTCATTATTAACAGCCATCAGATCGAAAACAAATACAAATTACACGCGACATTTGTGTTGCTATTTCATACGGTACAAATTATAACACAAGAAACCTTAGCAATAAATAAACGTTGGTTTGTTAAAACACTAAATTTCATATATGTACATAAAATGGCTATAATTTTGGTCAGAAGGCAGATATATAAATTCGGTTATGTTACTTCCATTATCAACCAATAACTGCACTTACATAACTTTCATATAAAACACTTTAAAACACTTAAAATCACTCCGACATTTTTCGATCTTCTCAGATCATCATCAGGGAGCTTTATACTTCCTTGCTAAAGTTATATTACAATATTCACAATTTAATTCGTTTTTGCAAACAAGGTGTGTTGTGGCAGCATGTCATGTTGTGTAGGAATGTTTTGTAGAGAGAGCAGTTGGCTAGGTATACGACGCACACCTAGCCAACTGCTCTCTCTACAACACATTCCTACACAACATGACATGCTGCCACAACACCTTGTTTGCAAATATGAATTGAATTGTGAATACTGTAACACAACTTTAGCAAGGAAGAATAAAGCTCCCTGATGATGATCTGACAAGATCGAAACATGTCGGAGTGATTTAAGTGTTTTATTTGAAAGTTATATAAGTGCAGTTGTTGGTTGATAATGGTAGTGATTCTACAAAAATGCACGGTGCAACAATAAGATTTATAGTCGGTTATGTTGTTACATTATTAGCATTCTTTGCGTCGTTATATTAAAACATGACATGGAGCTGATATACTGCATAGAGAATGTCTGTACTGTTATGCTTATCGAGCCGAGGCCTGAAGGTATAAGAATTTGTTGCTCCCTGGGCACTCATCATTCGGGTGTTATTGTAATGAGGCATGGGTGGAGATATACAACCCAAAGCCTACAGGTTGATGTCTGTGGTCGATTGGTAAATCTTATAAAAATCATTGTATTTTTCAGGCATTTTGATAAGTGACGTTGTACATATCCTTGCCTTGTTGCACCGGTAACCTCCCTTAGTTTTAAGTGTCCGGAATTAGTTATTTTTAACTTATCACTACTAAGAGGTTGTCAAAAATTTTGCATAAAATTTAACGCATTGGAACAGGGATTTTAAATTTCATGATTCTACGCTTTGGCAATCATTTTTATTTCGTAGTTTCGGTGTGGGTTTACTAAGCTGCGCGATGTGTCACACAACCGTAATTTCACTATTAATTATCCTATTCGAAAGAATTGTCGAAGTTTGAGAAGAAACAGTTCCTCCCCTATATGTTACATTATCTATCCCGGTAGCTGTGCCGTCTAAGGCGTAAATATGCAACAAATCGATTACTGGGATAGCGGCTTCGAATCTTGCTGAGGTCATGGAAGATCGTCTCTTTTGTTTGTTGTGTGCTGCGTAGGTAATGGGCTGTCAGAGGAACTGGTCACTCGTTCAAATAAATCCTAGTGTCTTGTTTTGTGTGATCTGGAAACCTCGACAGTGAGGGGGCCGACTCCCAATGTGTTCTGTTGTGCCACTGAACAGTAATGCCGTTTTACGGAAAGAATAACACGAAGTAGCCAGAAAATATGTTTACATGGCGTATAATTTCATAACTAAAGAACATTTGCTCGTTATGATTACATCAAAGAGTTTTTTTTTCATGTGTTTCCAGCGTTGAGACACAACTTGGTAGCTTTATTCAAAGACGACTGATCGGTGGAAGGAATTCTGACACGATGGTTGATATAGGACAGGGACTTTCTTCATCGTGAGACAATAAAAAACAGATAAGACTTTATTTATGACAGGAATATGCTGTGCAGTAATTGATTAGCAGTACACGTGTGATCCGTTCTTTTGGAGGAGTGAGTAAGGCGGACAAAATAAACGTGGTGACGTTCTGTAAACATATTTACTGACTGTCACTGTTACTCATGTCATTTAGAGAGAATACTTGGTTATATCTAAAAGTTTTCATTATTGACGCTTAGTTGTGTATTACCCAATTCTAAGACCACAACACACACTTCGAATTTATAGTCTAAAGTTCCAGACTTCGAATCAAAGAGTTGCTGCAGGACACTTCTTTGGCTTAACTACGGCATAGCATGAGGCCCAGCAGACACATGACAGGATTAAATAAAAAAAATATTTACAAAATGGGATGCTTGTGTGGTGCAAAGAGCGATAATGGTAACGTTGGTAGTATTTGTCCGGTGTCGTGACAATTACGACCATGGTGAACGTTACAAGACTTTCAGTACCATGGTTAACCCTTTAAGCACCACCATGTTTAACAATTAAAACTACATTTTATCCATAGAGCGTATTCCTATATTCGCTATGTTTCTTACTACAAACGTTATTCATCGCTTTATGTCTCTAATGGAAGCACGCCCATTGTAGATGGCAATAGAAAAATGCTTATTGATTTGCAAATGCGTAATTTAATACCAAGGATACATGTGAAAAAATTACGCACTGTCAATTCAGTATGCATTTTGGTATCGCCACCTATGATATGTGTGTGGGCCCGGTAGCGTAGTCGGTATAGCGACTGGCTACGGGCTGGACGGTCCGGGGATCGAATCCCGGTGGAGACGAGACTTTCCGCACCTGTCCAGACGGGCCCTGGGGCCCACCCAGCCTCCTGTAAAATGGGTACCGGGTCTTTCCTGGGGGTTAAAAGCGGCCAGGGCGTGACGCTGACACCTCACCCCTTCTAGTGTCGTGGTCAAGAAAGAGTAGACTTATACCTCTACTCCCCCTACGGGCCGTACGATCTGTACAGAGCCTCAGTACCTGCATAAGTTTGCCTTACCTTACCTTACCTTACCTGTGATATGTACCCATACGTTTCCATTAGAAAGATGAACCAGTGAGTGCTCTTTATTTTTAGAATCATATTTTGTATTTACAGACATAAGTGCCTTTATTGTTAATACATTCGTTCTAAACTAAAGAGTCATTGCGAAAGTAATACAGGTCACATAACGCTAGTTATCTACATAATGATACAGGCAATTCCTGTTCCACTTGTTGACATCCGTACTGGTAAGCCATTCCCTCAAAAAATAAAGCTTCTTATTATCACAGGAGGGCAAAACTAACAGTAACAAAAATGGTTCCAACTATCATGCCTTTTTAGGCGTAATCAGTTTTTTATTCGTGAAAATGTTGTGTGAACAAAATTTGCATAATTTATTTTGAAACTGGTAAAGTTTGGAGACTAAGGTTCGTAAGAAACACTGTTCTGCTGTAGAGCCAGAATTTGTGTAAACGTCTACCTATTTTCTCATACAATTTTTAGCAGTTTTTCATTCATCTATTTTTTACGCAATCATTGACCTATTTTTCCTTCCATCGAATTGTTGTCTTGTTTTCTGACACTATCAGTGAACAATCTATTATTCGTCTATTCATTTATTGCGTCGTCTGTCTTGCGACTAGTCCGTAAATTGTTGCACAGCGAGTCCTCGACAGAGCACAATCTTGCGTTTCGTCTTACAGATTCATTTTAAAAATTGTTTATCCATTTATCCGGAGGACCGCGGTAGCACAGTGGTTAAGGTGCTATGCTAAAAATCGGAAAGTCGTTGGTTCGATCCCAGGTGGTGTCAGTGGATTTTTCATTGACATAAAATCCTTCCGATCGCACTATGGCCTGGGGTCGACTCAGGCTGACAATCTACCACCATTCTGTGCTGTTGTCACGAAATCTGGGAACCTTAACTTTCTAAGAACCCTCTGGGCCTGTCCAGGCCTGTAATGGGACTGCTTTATCCATTTATCCAGTTCGAAAGAAGTATTATAATAACTTAAATACGTTTCTGATACATTTCTCAGACTCAAGAAGTAAGGGCTGATGTTCTGGTATCTCCTTATTTGGACTCTTCACTGACAGACAACACCTATACCATCGCCACTGTGCATGCGCGATGATATTAGATATGTCTTGCTCTTGGGAGATAGCGGTTGCAAATGGAACACAATTTTAAATCTCCGCTTGTTTGTCTTCCTTTAAGGTTTTAGTAATAATTGTCGAGTTTTAAATTTATTTCTTTCATTTAAAATGGAATAGTATTTCTGAATATAAGATCAACCCGTAGCAAGTCCTTTCGGAAATATATTTGTCCTAGTGAACTCGTGGTTCATGACTGCATAACCGCAGTGACTGCCAATTTAATTAACCTTTAGACGCCTTATGTCAACTATAGTGGTCGTACGGCACCGCTAACCTCTAAAGTTGCATTTTATATATTTAATCAACAAATGTAAGTACTGAATATTTTAAATATGGTATATAATCTCCGTTTCTTTCTCTTCAAAATGCAGTTTGTTTCATAATTCTAACGTATTTGGTTCCTGTATTATTCACATTTTATATACAGGGTGTGCTAAAATTTAAAAAAAATTCCGGCGCCAAAAGG
>Ga0123352_10006810_pt1 | contig 17577 bp, 5 predicted proteins | sample TergutLab28metaG_FD_89700 | JGI IMG/M metagenome (GOLD analysis project Ga0123352, IMG submission 89700) | Labiotermes labralis P1 segment gut microbial communities from Petit-Saut dam, French Guiana - Lab288 P1 | ecosystem: Host-associated > Arthropoda: Insects > Digestive system > Gut ... | reverse complement strand
TGAATCTATCGAGTGTTTTCCTGGTATAGTTTCCAAATTTTTCTTTAAACTTCTCGTTACTATTCCAGTGGCTCCAATTATTACTGGTACAATCGTACATTTGAGGTTCCACATTCGTTGTATTTCTATACCGAATGTGGAACCTGAAATGTACGATTATATTATTATTATTATTATTATTATTATTAAAGTTACCGGAGAGTACAATCTACAACTCTCACAGTGACGCGGTTCTCGTAACAGGTGCCTAGGAGCTGGTGTAGGTCTGCACTTTTTTTTTGGTAAATGTGAGATGATGTTATCAGCTACCCCCGGCATCTTCTGCCTGTATCAGTATATTGCAATCCAGTAGTAACATTTCTAACGCGTGTCTTAGACTTCTCTGGCTGGTCAGGCAGTGAAACGCGTCCTTCTGTAGTTCGTTGACCAAGTTTGCTTGCAGGATATTGCGTAATACCCTGGGAATAGCCGTCAGACAGACGCTGAAACAGTAATGTGTGGCTGCGGGTCACAAGGTTAGTAGCCCAACATACTCTAAATCTAAAACTAATTAAAGTCATCTAAACCAAATTGTGGGTCCTTCGAAGCGTAACTTCCAAATGATTTGGTTTCGGGGAAGGAACGAATAACATAACTCACAATTAACCTGAAACAAGTGACGCTTGGGAAGGAACTGGGTCGTTCTAGTACAGGATGAAGACACAGCTGCACTGGTGAACACCTGTGGTTGCTGTGTTGTCAGATTCAGATTTGAAGACAATTTCATATTCACTTACACAGAGGGGTGGCTTTCCTGATATTGAACCGGGATGTTGGAATGCAGTAAGTATTCAGGTGGAGGTATTTGTACCATATTTCAAATTAGGCCCTTAACATTTGCCTGTGTACCTTCACCTTTATTGAGGCTATCTTATGCTGAACACTGTCGAGTGCGTCTTTGCGTGATAAACACTTCTACACAACTTGATGTCACTTGCTTTATAATTTCATTATTTAATGCTCAACATGTTTCGGATGTTAATACATCCATCCTCAAGAGCTTGCGACTTATTTGTTGAGTTATTTCATGGCTGAAGCCTGCATCCGGATACCACACCACCCCAGCCAAACCACAACGTAACACTAACACACATCGAACCAGAGCAATACAAACCATGAAATAACTCATCAAATAAGTCGCAAGCTCCTGAGGATGGATGTATTAACATCCGAAACATGTTGAGCATTAAATAATGAAATAATAAAGCAAGTGCCATCAAGTTGGTCTCTCTTTATTCAACTATCAAAATGATTCACGGTCCAATAAACATAAGATTCACTTCTACACAACGTTTTTCGACTTCGATCTGCTTATTTTAAGATTAATGGTGGCGATTAGAATCGAACCTGGGACTGCCATATGAGGATAGTAGGCTAGAGCAGTCGCATTGTCAATTGTGACGAAATAACAGTCCAGAACAAGTTCAAGCAGCTGATGCAACTTTCAACTGGTGCCACAGTGGACTTCCTTGTTGCCAGTGCGCCATTATTAGAAAGGCACAGTAGCTGTAAATAACACGTTATTTAACGCCCATTGTGGCAGTGAAGATCATGCGAAGCGATGTTTGTACGAGGGGGTGCTGATAAGTCCTTAGACCGACCTAATTCCCGTTGTCGTAGGACGGAATTGAGAGTGTCGTTGGAAAGAGGGGTCTGTTCTTGTGCCGAATTGCAAGAGTTCTCTTGTTATAGAGGCTGAAAGGAAGCATGTCAGGCGACGCGCGCTATTTCAACAACATCGAGACGCGAGCTGTGATCAAGTCCCCCCCCCCCGCCGCGAGGCAAGGCGCCGAAGGAAATTCACGCCATTCTGATAGAAACATTAGGGAAACGTGCACCATTGTATGCCACCGTCAAAAACCGGGTGGCCCAGTTTAAACGTGGCGATTTTTCCATCTGTGATGCGCCTCGTCCTGGACGACCCAAAACGGTGACCACCCCGAAGATTATTGAACTAATTCACGAGCTAATCTTGTAAGACCACCGGATTTCGGCTAATCAATAGCTGAGCAACTGGGCATCTCACGTGAGTGGGTTGGATCCATCATTCATGAAGATTTGGACATACGGAAGCTCTCCGCGAAGTGGTTCCAGAAATGCCTGAACGCGGATCAAAAACATCGCGGTGCCAGTCGCCTGAGCAACTTTTGGAATTTTTTCGGCGCGATCCAAATGAATCCTGTCGAGATTAGTGACCATGGACGAAACCTGGTTATATCACTATGACCCGGAGACAAAGCAACAATCAATGGAGTGGCGGCATAGCGACTCACCCCGCCCCAAAAAATTCCGAGTGCAAAAATCCGCTGGAAAAGTTCTCACCTCGATTTTTTGGGATCAAGACGGCATCCTCCTTATTGATTATCTTACAGAGGGCTAAACTATCAACGCAGAGTATTACTCATCTCTGCTGGTGCAATTGAAGGACATTTTGAAGGAAAAACGCCGCGGGAAGGTCACCAGATGGGTCTTGTTCTTGAACGACACTGCCCCGGCGCACCGGGCACTTGCAATCCAGAAGAAACTGGCCTACCTGTACTTCCAGTTTCTTGATCACCCACCTTATTCTCCGGATCTGGCCCCGTCGGACTACCACCTGTTCCCTGGACTGAAAAAACAATTGAAAGGTCACCATTTTTCGTCCGACGAGAAGGTCATTGCTGCCGCGGAGACCTGGTTGGACGCACAACATTCTGAATTTTTTTGAGTGGTTTGCAAAAGTTAGGGCAACGGGCTAAGAAGTGTATTGAGCTTCGTGGGGAGTATGTTAGATCCCGAGTTCGGTCGCCGTACCTTATTTCCTTCCTTCCTTACCAGCACCCCCTCTTACGTGTCCATGAGGGACGTGTGTGTCCAGAGTGTTCGCCAGTGTACTTCTGGTACTCGTAAATGCTTGAAAGGAAAGATATACAGATTGGTCGCACAGCGGGTCAGGAAATTTCACAGCTGTACACAATCCCCCCCGCTGGATATAGCCTCTCTATGGAATCTGTTCAAGCACGAGACTCTGTTTAATATTTTGGGACATGATGGCCATTTTACGGCGAAGGGCTTTTAACTCTGCACACCGTTTCCCAAGCATACGGCCGACTCTTGTCAATTGTCCGCCATGGCTTCCTGTTGAATATACAGTCACAGATGCTTTCTATTACTGGAGTATGTGTTGTACATCCCAGCAAATTGATCGCCGAATGGGAAGCAGGTTTAACATTTTAGAAACTATTATTACTGTACGTACCACGAAGTTTAACATTCAACAAGACGGGCAGTGTAATGTAACATTAAGTTGCGTTCGCGTAACCCTTGTTGCCGTGGAAAAACAATGTGTTGCATATTCCGAGTGCATTATCCGTTGCCAGCCTTAGTTACCTAGCACGCACTGCGCATGCGCCTCATCTGTGGCCTATCCGGCTGTACTATATTTTCCCCACATTGTGTCATAAACGGAACGATTTTCGGGAGAAAAAACGGTATTGAGCATAAAAATGCGTATTTTGATTTTCTTTACAACTGTTGTCGGAAATAATTCTAAGAAGAACTAAGCGAAACATTATAAATGTACTGTACATAGGTTGTGATGTAAAGTACCCGTTATTCTTGTCGGATTTTTTAAATGAAACTTGAGTTTTCTCGACAGATTTTTCGAAAACCCTCAAATATCAAATTTCGTAAAAATCCGTTGACTGGGAGCCCAGTTTTTCCATGCAGGCGGACGGACAGACTTGATGGAGCTAATAGTCGCTTTTCTCCCTTAAAATTCTACTTGGTTTTCACGTTGCATTTATGTTTTGTATGGATCTCAGAAGAAACAACTTTTACATTATGGACACCATTAAATGATTTTTTTTTATAACCGAGGTGGAGAGAGTTTTCTGCGCGGTGCGCACAGTCCTTGTATTTTTAGATTAAGAATCGTCTTGAGAGGGTTAATGTAACGTCTTTTAATTGGATTTGTGGTGAACAATGTAGTCATTTCGCTGTTACGTAGCTCAGAATTCAATGAAGACTTGCCAAACGGGTTGCGAAATAACAGGCATTTTTAAATCATCGTTGTCGTGTTCGTCGTCTTTGCTGCTCCTGCTACTGCTGCCGCCCTCTTTGACCTATATGGATTTATATAAGGAACATTACAGGGGACCGATGTATAATTGATTTATTAGTTTTTTGAACTGTAAAGGTTATACCTGTAGGCCTGTAGTGTAAATGAAGTTTGGCAGGTGGTCATGAATTTGAGTGTGTAAGGATTTGCCGAATAAATTCTTGGCATTAGCGTGAAGCAGCCGCTTAACCCGTAGCTCGCGGGCAACATTCTGTTGGCGACACAGTGTTATTTTGCCTGTGGAGACATTTGAAATGGGCAGACTTCTTTTAACCCTTCCTCTGGCTAAGACGAGGCAAAACGTCGAAGCAATTTTGAAATCTTACGAGCTGTTTATTTAAGGAAAAACACTTATGTAAGACTGTGCTAAAAGTAGTGACACCCTAGCCCAGGCTGTGAATTATTTTTTTATATACATTTTTCGTATTAGTAGTAGTATTATGAGTAGTATTAGTATTAGTAGTAGTAGTAGTAGTAGTATATTTTTATTGCACATTGTATACGTCAGAGCACAGGTAAAAATTATACTTTTTATGGCGTAACAGCCCCTAGTGGGCCATTGCCTGCTGATTACCGACACTCGGCATGACTCCTGTGGACGAGTTATCAGCCCCACGTAAAGGCGTCTGACAACACACAACACTCACAAGAAACAAACATCCATGCTCCCGGTGGGACTCGAACCCACAATCCCAGCAAACTTGCGGCCGTAGACCCACGCCTTAGACCGCGCGGCCACCGGGATCAACATACATACGCGTATAATTCATTCATTTAGGAACCTGTCTTACGACAGGTCCAAAGCCTCGTCCAAAGCGAGGTCTCTACATAGTGCGATCTAGAGCTTCCTCCTTCAAATGAGAGTATCCTCGCCTTTCCTTAAGGTCATCCAGTAGCTTCCTACGTCTTCTTCCTCGTCGTCCTGTCACTTCTATCCCTCCTTTTATCTTTCCTTCAATTACCCGGTGTAGAAGTCAGTTTCTACGCAAAAAACGTGGCCAATCCAGTTAGCCTTCTGTTTACTTATTTCATGCTGGATATTCCTCTGCTCCTCGACTCTAAGCAATTCTTCTTCATTTCTCACATGATCGGTCAAACTGATATTCTCCATCCTACTCCAGCACCACATTTCAAAACATTCCAGGTGTTTCTGATCTACTGCCCGAATCGTCCAAGTTTCGGCACCATATAAAACTCTGCTCCATATGTAGCATTTTACTAGTTTCTTCCTCAATTTTAAGTCTAATGTGGTAGTAAAATGAGCCCTTTTCTTGTTGAATGCAGCTTTTGCCATAGCAATCCTAGATTTAATTTCACAAGTACATCTGCCATCATTTGTTAACATGCTACCCAAATATTTAAAAGATTCCACATTCTCTGGTTGTTTTTGGTATATCATAATTTTTGCTGGGAATGATTGTCTTGAAATTCTCATTACTTCTGTTTTTTCCACATTCATTTCCATTCCATAGCATCTTCCAATTTCAGTTAGTGTATAAATCATGTCCCGCGGCACCTTTTCTTCCTTAGCCAGTAACACAAGTTCATCTGAATATTTCACAGTGTGAATGATTTGCCCTCCTATTTTGAAGTCCCCAAACCCTTCCAGAGCTTCTTTGGTAAGGCATTCACTGTACAAATTGAACAGAATTGGTGACAAACAGCATCCTTGCCTAACTCCTCTTCCAATCTTCACACTTCTTGTCCCCCCTCATTTCAGTTGTATTTTAACACTCTGAGCCTTATACAATTTGCTAATGAATTTTCTTTCACGCCAGTCAATACCAGTTACCTTTAGGATCTGCATTAATTTGGTCCAGTTGACTCGGTCAAATGCCTTCTGCCAGTCTATGAAGCAAACACACAGTTCCGCATCTATCTCCAGGATTCATTCTGCTATTATTCTCAGCACCTCAATTGCATCTCTAGTTCCTTTTCCTCTTCTAAATCCAAACTGATCTTCTCCGAGTACATTCTCAATTTTCCTTTCAATCCCTCTTCTAAGTATCTTTGCTACTATCTTTGCTGTATGTACATATAATTACACATATTAATTGAATTTCATGTTGACCGCATACAGTCAAATTCTTGCTCATTTGACCGCACCAAGTACAAGGTTGCGTAGTCCTGGCGTAAGCAAATCGAGGAAATCTACCTTAAAAGAAATGAAGCGGCGTAGTCTGCAGTTGTGGTACATCCATGTCAGGTATTCTACTCGATCTAATCCTTCTCCGTTGTTTTCTGAAAATAAATTATTGAAGTGGGTAACAGTCAGTTGTTATTTACTATTGCTCTGTGGTTTGTGCGTTTCAGGTTTTAAATGTTGTCACTGAAAGTCAGCATCCACTGTACTAAAATTTTTTAAGCATGGTGGCATTATACTTATTGTAAAGGAAGACAGGGCACGTGAATGACAACCGGCACAGTAGAGCCGAACATAACCCACAGTGTTTTGTAGCACAAGCTCTGATGGCGAAAAGCCAAAACGCCTATGCTAAACAACGAATCCATTAATGACTAAATGTTAATATGAAAGAATTTTGACCGATTAGGCCCTATATATCGGGAATACAAGTCTAGATCTTTGCGTCTACTGCAGGCTATGTGGTTACATGCATCTCATACACAGGGATGTTAGTCGACACGGAATTCGACATCGATATTGTGAGATATTGTATCGATATCGTTTTAAACTGCCCAAATCAAACATCCGATACCTGCTTCGTGTTATTTCAGAATATCGTCATACTTCTGATTCAATATCAACGAAAATGAGGACTTCATTATGTTTTATTACAATCCGAATATCTCCTCTTGGACTTTGTTTATTTTATTTGCATTCCGCAATTGTCGCAATTTCTAATAATTAGCTGTAACGTCCTCCCAAGTTGTCTGGCATGGAGGGGGTGCCGGTTGTTCAGCTCTTTTACACAAACCTGAACAGTATTTTGCTACGAATACGTTACGCGATATAGAGGTGCCCTTATTTCCTCATTATCTTTCCTGATAGCCAGAACGATTTATCGATGTTAACTGGCATTCCTGTAAGGTATGTGAGTCTGTATTGAAGAACTTTCATCGTGCTTCCAAACGATGGAGTTCTACACGTTTAGACAGCCTGGAAGTTCTTTCATAACATTCCACTAGTTAGGAGTGTGCAGAATGGAGCGAGCAGCAATAGCTGAAGATAAACGCATTATACGCACCCGCCGGATGTTGACTGCATACTGAACGCACTGCGAGATAACTTTATCGAACGCGGAAAGACGAGTTATTGCGCTTTACACAGGCATATAACGTACTTTTCTTTATCAGATTCCATGGACAGTTCGTCTTGCGCCGTCTGTAGGCAACACGTCGGCGCACCAACATGTCCCACGTAGCTCGAGGTGGGACTTTTGGGCGTCATTGTGGAGCATTTACAGCACTGTTTGTGAAATTCTAAGTTCAGTTAATAGTGATTAAGCCGTATGGAGCAGCCACTCAGTTTCAGTTTGTCAGAGTGAGTAAGTTCCATCAGGCCTTGTAGTGCAGCCACTCAGTTGCAGTTTAACCGTGGTCGGTAGTCACTTTGACGAAACACTAGCAGCGGGTGGTACGTGCTAGTATGATATTACGAGTTTAATTGCGGGGACTCATTATCGTGATGAGGTGAAAACTGGAACAAAACATTGGCGATTTTCAGCTGATGGAATGAGAGGAACTTAAAACTGAGCTCTTCTAATATGCATAATTGTTTTTAGGCGCGTTCGCAAAATTGCAAAAAGCGACTGTTAGCTTCGTCATGTCTGTCTATCCGTCCGTCCGTCCGTCCGTTCGCATGGAACAACTTGAGGATTTTTCGAAAATCTATCAAGAAAATTCAAGTTCCATTTTAAAAAAAGTGCTTTACATGAAGACCAATATATATATATATATATATAATCATATCTCGCTCATTTCTTCTGAGAATGAGAAATGTTACAGACAAAAGTTGTATATAAAATCAAAACACGCATTTTGTATTCACTAACTTTTTTTCGAAAATGGCGCCGTTTATGAGAAAATGTGGAAAGATATTGTAGAGCGGGGCAGGCCACAGTTGACAATATGGCGCATGCGCATTGCATGCTTGATAACTAAGGCTACCAATACACACGCTCAGGGTGTGTAATACTCCTTGCTTTTCCACAGCAACAATGGCTGTACGAACGCGTTTCAATGTTACGTTATACGTACATTGCCTCTCTAGTTCAGTTACTGGAACTGCCATTTCAAATGCAGGTGTTGTCGGCCTGTTACTGTGAATTATCTGTAATTGCTAAGAATAGGGAAGAAGTCATAGCTGCATGAAATTGCTACCCATTGTTTGCGTAGAGATAATTGGGAAGTCCGTGATACATGTCCAGACAGCCGTTACCTCATTGGAGAACGAACTGAGGTGTTTCTGGTATACAATTTTAGACCATCACCTTTGTACCGCTTGCAGCAGGATATTAATGATAAATGCGTGTTTTTGCCAGATTTTCCCTGCGGTATGTCATTGGAATTCACTGGAAAACGAAAGCAAAATTTCATGCTTGCTAGACTTTAGCAAGAGATGAAGGTAAATAAATACCTTTATGAGGCAAGAATCTGAGTGGGCTTCATTGTTGTTATGAAAATGAAAGTAACGGTGCTCCAGGCGGGAAGAAAACCTTGCGGTCCGTAACCTATTGATGAAACTTTGATGCTGCGGTTTATCTTCCAATAACTGCAAACTTGGTTATCATCGTGTAACTCCGGGGTGCTCGGTATATTCTTCGGACAGCCGGTAGATGGTTAGGTGACTTCGAACTCAGGAGACTGGCCATTGTGTCTACAGATACTACCAACCATTAGAACTTCCCATTTTCCGGTTCATTCCGCTCCGTGCTTTTAGATATTGTTCCTTAGGATCCATTTTAATGTTATCCTCCTACCTACATCAGCGTGTCTGTTGTTCTTTCATGTATATCACCGTCGATTTTATATCAATTTTAGGCGCGTTCCCATAAGTCACGAAAATCCCTTTTTTTGCTTCGTCGTGTCTGGCCGCATGTATCATCGTAGCTTCCACTGGACGAATTTTCGTGAAATTTGATTTGAATTACTTTTGCGTAGATCTGTCGAGACACTCCAGATTTGGTTAAAATCCGACAATAATGTCGGACACTTTACATGAAGACCCAAGTACGTCTTATTGTTGCCGGCGAAGTAAATTGGCGATAAAAGCATTTTTTGGAACACTCATTATTTCATATTGTCAGTGACGTGTAGCTGAACAGTACACGCAGAACGCATTGTTGTGTTTCCGTCGCATCAATGGTAGTGCGAGCGCGCCCACAGCATTACTTTCTACGTACACTGCCTATCTTGTTGTTCTTTGTGCCTTCACACTTTATCACATAATTATTCTCAGCCGTTATTATTCTGCAGTTTCTCGTCTTCACTCCGTGCACCCGATTACCGGCTATCCTGACAGAGAATTTTATTAGATTCGCCCAGGTTCTTCCAGCGGATGGTCTATTGATAGTTATAACACCCAACGACTTTTTTTCACATTCGTACCGTGCATCTTGATATTATCAAAGTTTTATTTATTCACCAACTGACGCACTAGTGAGTTGTCTTAGAAACAATGCTAAAATTTACATTAAAACAGCTCCGAAATGTTTCGGTGTTACAGTTACACCATCATCAGGGAGCGCATTAATTTGTGCTTACAAAATTTACAGTTGTTAAAATAGTACATTAAAATACATCGGTGTGTGGTGAATACGGTGGTGGTGTGGCTGCTTATTATTATATATATTGGTGTATGTATGTTGCACTGTTCGACAGTAGATATGAACCAACGACTTGTTCTTTTCAGTGGCACTGCCTGATGTTGTCGTGACAATCGAGTCTAAATATTAAGCCTGTGTGAATCTCAGACATCATTAAATAACCCACGAGCCAACAAATGTCATTCGCCCACCACCGAGAGGTCCGTATCTTCTTATTCGATTTGATTGCTGTATGAGGGTTGATTTGAACTCGTCCCACGAAGGCGCCGTTTGCACACTCTGATGCACGACACCTTGTTAGCGCACTGGCGAGAAGTATTGACAGTTAGTGTCAATTCGTAAACAGACTAGGCACTGAAGCAAACTGACAGACTTTGAACAAGTTTCTTCTGCAGGTAACCATCAAAAGATGGCCGTAATTGCCAGCTAAGTTCTGCAGTTAGTAGGCTACTGCAGCAACTGTGGTTTTTGCCTCAAGTTCTTTAAGGTTGAATTTAGGGAAAAGTTAAGGTACGGGTACTTCAGTTTATATTGCCCGTATTGTTCTTCACGTCACAGATAGCACGCGCTGTAGCCTGCTCACTGAGTCAGCCAGGTTCGATTGTGTATTCCAGACAAACCAGGTACCCTGTAGAATTGCATACGGAGAAATTTGTTGTTGAGAGGCGATGCGGAAGACCAGGGAGGATGTAAAATGACTTTTGGGTGTATAAATTGTGAAGATGGGAAATGGATATACCTGGTATGAAAACTCATTGTCGCGTTGGTTTTGCAGAATACAACCGAAAGCTTCCATACACTCTAAATGATTGTCGGTGTATTAGATTTCCATTACGTTCTTGTAGAATCAACTATGCAGTGCGCGCAAGTAGGAAATTGCACATTGTGTACCGGGAAATTCTGTAATTGCACCGCCTCTACAGCGAAATTTATACATTTATTAAATATTTCCTTTTGCTTCTGTGAATACGTTGCGATTATATTACTAACCGTCGTTTAACCGCTTGGTGTACCTAACAGGGGTACGTTTTCCTAGATGTTTGTAATTGCACTGATCTTTACCATGCTTCAAACCGACTGCTGCTGGACCAGCCGATGAATCGGTCGTTGACACCATACATTATTAGAGTGATTAAAATCGAGGAGGAGGATGTGGGCTGCACGTGTAGAGCACATGATAAACGCAGACAAATTTTTGTTCAGAAAACCTGATAAGAAAATTAACTGCTTGAGGAACTTATGAGTGATTAGTTAATATTAAAATAAGTCTTGAAGAAATACAGTATGTTGGTGGAGATTGGGTCAAACTGACTCGTGTTATCCATTGGCGTGCACTTCGAAAGCGACAGTTAACCTTCCGTTTATCGCATTGCGCGCAGAGAGGGGGGAGGGGGGGTTTTTGATCTGCTCGAAGAGGACTCTACTGTGTGTACGAGTAGTTAATGTTGACGATTACTTAATGAAATAAGGTACTAAGGTCTGATATTTTGCTGAATGAACATAATAAAGAAGGCCCCTTTTCCCTCCCTCCCTGCCTTTTTATATAAACATTCTGTTTATGCTCACACTTAACTGGTTTGCGGCAGACAGGCTTCAAGGCGGAAGTATAAACACTTTGATTGATGTGTTGCAGGTCGATTTTACTGCCCTGATTCTTGTTGCTAAACAAATTAGATACGTCAAACCCGAACATGACTGTGCTGCAATAAACTCTTGGAAAGTTGCTTTAATAAGTTGCATTTCCCGTAGTACTGGCACGTGCCAGGTGCTGGATGTCAAATTATGCTGCTGTACCACATGAAAATGAATGTTAGTCCACGTTGTGAAAATCGACACTGATTCGCATATAGACGGTGAACATAAAAACCGGCAAGCACAGTGGATTAAAGCGACTGAATGGCAGTACCAGTAGGCTACAAAACGAACAAAATACACGGAGTCAAGACGTTTTGACGTAATTCAGTGCAGACAAACTGTCCTGAATTTCAGCCAAATCGATAAACATGTTTAGGATTGTTGTTGCCTTGCAGATTCGCAGTCTTAAGTATCACTGTAAATCCAGTTAAACACAACAGTTGTTTATTCCAAGGTTAATTCTACAACATGTTTCAGTCTTACAGGCCATAACTAGGTTGGCCAATAATATGAAAGAGTATGTACACAGTTATATGGAAATTGAGATGGATACTGCCCCATAACTTTAAATACCAGTGCAAGTTATCAAGAATTGTTTATTGTCTGTCGTGGTCTCAGTATTGGTACAATGATACGAGTATTCTCAACATCTGACTTCCCATTTAACTGTGTACATACTCGCCTATTGGTGATTAAACTGATGATGTCAGTCCGAAACATGTTTAATTAACACTGGAATAAAAACAATTGTTGTGTTTGATTGGATTAACTGTGAGTGCTGTTATCCAAATCACAACGGGGATGAATCATCTTCAAAAAATTCAGAATTTGCTTTCGAAGCGTACCTGAAAGCTAGAATAAATTTGAACAAATGATACGTAGTGGTTGTATACTTCAGTTAACAGTGTAAACGGCATATGACCTTCACTTGGTTAATTGTTGGATAGATACAATACTCAATGAATTAGTAACCACACAGATGCCCTCAACAATACAGCAGTTGACTGAGATTAGTGTACTTTTACTTACGATTCTATTTTAATGTTTTAGTTTCAAATGAGAGTTTCATCATACGCAATTTTAACTTTACTGTAAACGAAATGGGATGCCATTGAGTGCTCACTTTGTTGTACCTTAAAAAGTGTTCTTTATTGGCCTGATGATGACTGTCTTACGGTCGAAACATGTTACCTTAATGTAATCTGAGTATATACAATATCACTATGCTGATATATAGTTGTGTATAGACGGAATATATTACTTTATGTAATAAAATAAATGAGTAAATTAAATCTGATATTTATCGGATCGTGCATCATTGTGATAACTGAAGAATCAAAAACCCAACTAGATTCCACTTGATATTTTATTGTACTTCTTATAGGTTCAACATGTTTCGAGCACCACTATGCTCATCGTCAGGAGCTCGCAACTGTGATGTTGTTTACCATATTGGTCATGTTGTTCTTGGTTTGCTGTGAGGTGCAGTTAGGCTGGAGTAGTGTCCGGGTTGCAGGCTCAAGCACAACTTAGTTGTGCTTGAGCCTGCAGCCCGGACACTACTCCAGCCTAACCTCACGTAACCTCCAACATACAGCAAACCAAGAACAACACGACCAATGTGATAAACAACATCATAGTCGCGAGCTCCTGATGATTAGCATAGTGATGCTCGAAACATGTTGAGCCTATAAGAAATATAATAAAATATCAAGTGGCATCTAGTTGGTTTTTTTATTCTTGAGTTACCTAAAGTACGTAAGTGTATGCGCTTGCGTGTTTTCCACAGATATACATACTCTGTGTATGAGAATTAACCCGCAATGACAACCGTCTAGAATTTCGTTTCTGAAAACGGGAAAATAAGGTTTTTCTTGTAACACAGAGTCAGAGTGGAGGTTCCACAGCGGTGTTGATGAGGTTGCAGATTCTTCTGGGATATGACGCTTCTGCCATCTGTCTCCGTCTTTAGGGCAGACCACCAAAGTTCCGAAGTTCCTTGATGCCTCCACCTTCAGGGTACTATGGGACAAGGTCCGATAGGGCTACGCTTGAAGCTGTTCCCCGTACCCCGCCCCCCAGTTAGTGCGTCAGATTACTTCTGTGTCTTGCAAAACGGGTCAGAGTCCAGCCACGCCTGAAACCTTCTGACACAAACATACCTCATGAACTGTAAACAAGTGGGCCGGTATAGCGTAGTCGGTATAGCGAATCGCTACGGGTCGGACGGTCCGGTGATCGAATCCCGGTAGGGGCGAGATTTTCCGCACCCATCCACACCGGCCCTGGGGCCCGTCCAGCCCCCTATACAATGGGTACCGGAGCTTTCCCGTGGGTAAGGCGCCAGGGGCGTGGCTTTGACTACCCACTCCTATTTTTGCCAAGGCTGAAGAAAGAGTGGAGCTATTCATCTACTCCCCTTCAATTTTATTTACAATAAATTTGGGGCTACCGTGAAGATCGAAGCAGGAGGCAGCATTGTCCCCCGAAACGTCCGTCGTTATTTACCAGTCCACACGGCCTTATGTCTCAGAAGACTTGAATTTTCAATTTACAATAGATTGATTTTATTACTGTGAGCGCTTTAGAATTCTTTTCAGTTGCTGCAAATGAAAATTACAGAATGTTTGTAATCCAGTAAACTGTTTGTTTCAGACCATGTTTACGTCTCATCTCCGAAAGCGTCTGAGAGTGATTACTGTGTTCCTTGGAACCCAGCACGTTTCCTGAGGTAAGTTTAGACAACCGAGACAAGGTTGCTTCTCTCTTCTCCTTTGTAGCCTTTGACAAGGTAGACCGAGATAAAGAAACCACATTATTGCGGATGTTGTCGAAGTGTCCAAGTACATTCCTTCTCAGCAGACAGGCAGGGTTTCCTTCGGAAAGAACTGTGGCAACATCTCTTCATTTCACCGAAGGAACAGAGCTGTTAGCAGAATAAGTCGTGGTCTTCGGGCGGATGAGTTATGTATTTTTTTTTTGTGAATTATTTATTGAAAAAATATGGAAAATCTATAAAATTGAGGGTCTTCTGGGGCGACACAAGTACTGGGTTAAATTCGTGTGGCAGCCCTTGGTGTTGACACCCAGTAGTTGACCAGATTTCATCAAACTTCGTGGAATAGTTTCAGAGATGAAATGCGCGTTACTGAGTGGTACGTCCATTCCTTTGAGTCTTCAGTTTCGGTGTCTTATGTCGTCCCAAAACCCGCAACGTTTCATTTGTGGTTTTATAATTCGTATTCTGTCAGAATATTTCCATTTAATGATATTCGGCGTAGAGCAGAGTTAAAAAAATGTGTTAAAAATTGGCGACAAGTACATCTCGCATGTCAGTCCTTCGATCTTATCCAAGCAAAACGGACGTACACCTTAAATAATAAAAGGGATAAAATTGTCTTCTTAATTATTTATAGATGAAGCGTGTGGGTTTCATCTGTTATTGACAAGGGCTGTTTCGTATATTTTAAGACTGTCTTAGAGATTTTGACAGAGGCCATCCCGTTGTATAATAAGAAATTTGTGTTATGTGTTATATACCGTCAGTACGCAACGGTATATCAGTACAGTGATACAGTATATACAATAAGGTCACATTATGGCTACATTTTTTGACCGAAAACGGTCATCTTCAGGCCGATGAAGAACATTATTAAGGTACAGTGAAGTAGCACTCAATGGGATCCCATTTCGGTTACAGTCAAAGTTAAAATAATGTATGATGAAATTCCTATTTTTATAATTAAAACAATTAAATTAGACGGTAATCTAGTAAATTAAAATCTTCAGGATACTATATTGTTTGGGCCTCAATATGGTTGCTTAAACAATAGTACTGTATTTATGTATCGGTAACCAAGTGAAGACCTGTGACATTACCATAGCAATTATAATATTTGACTACCGCGTTCCGTGTGTATTACGTAGGAAGCAGTCGGTTGCGCAGGTGTCTTAGAGAGCTAAAGCGTTACCAGTCTACGGCTTTCAGGGCGGTGTGCTTGAGAACTCCATTCTTGTGGAATGCAACACAGTGTCAGTGGGTAATCGATATCGGACGTTTGGAAGGAACAAAGTGCCTTTATCTTAACCCTTTAAACGCCGAGTTAAATCCCATTATTAGGAGCTCACCATATTCTGCACGTTGGCAGGATAAGGGTTAAAGCGCGAGGAGACCCGAGCCTTCGAAACGTCGGACGCGGATTAGCAAGCGACGTTGCGTTGTAATCCAGTAGAGCGAATCCTAAATGCAGTAGAACTCCACTTATCCGAACGCTGGTTATCCAGATCGGATTGCCCCTTCGGGTAAATTTGTCGAGAATTCTACAAAACTAGCTTGCCTTAAAATTACCGGTTATCGGATCAAGTACAGTACAGTGTTATTGCTTCAAGAGCTTCAAATCAGGCGTGGTCGAAATGTTTAAATGCAGGTACGTACAGTAAATAGTAAGAACCGAATTTCAAACTGCCATTGTAGCCTATTTTGAAGAAAAATCCAATTACCCGGTTTTTCTGCATATCGGGATGGCACGCTGTCACAATTAATCAGGATAATTAAGGTTACACTGTACTAGAGTTCCCGACACTTCCTGTGCCTACAAATCATCATCATCATCATCATCATCATCATGTAATGTTATTTCGCCCGCGAATTATTATTATCGAATTTCTCACTTCTCAGCTTTGGCTGGGAAATATTCACCTATCCTGGGATGTAGTAATCAACAGGATTATACTCGGTTGTCTTATTTGTAGTTTAAAAAGTTTCTTACAATTGAACATGTGCCAAGAATTACAGATTTTTGCAGTTGTATGTATGTATGTATGTATGTGTATATATATATATGTGTGTGTGTGTGTGTGTGTGTGTATTCGGGTGCAAGTTAAGTCTTGTTAGACTTTGTAATAGTGACTTTGGAATTACTCCCGTAGATGATATTACTATCGGGATCACTTGTGCTGCCTTTTGGTTCCACATATTATTATTATTCGGCAACTGTTCGGTAATGTCAGAATCAACTGAGATGTTGTCCTGACGGAGGAACTTCATTACTCTATTCGTCCCTTTCATTCTCTTCACCCAAAGACTGCTCATCAGCCTGTGCCCATAGCAAGAACTGTACCCACCGACACTCAGAAACCACCGTACCTATCAGCGGCCTTTGTACATTAGAAAGTGTGCGCAACGGATGGAGGATCACTGACGTCATAGAAGAATGAAGATAAACCATCTGTATGGCGTAAGGACAATGTGCCATTAGACGTACTGATTACCGACTCACTCACAAGGGGATATATTAATGTAAATATTGCGTAGATATGGTTGCTGCGCGCACACCTTTGGCTCTTCCTTCTCTGTTACGAGAAATGGTAAGGCTGAAGGATGGGTTTGGAATCTATTTGGGCAGTGATTTCTAATTTAAAAATAGTCACTACCCGCATCAAGGTCACGGTGATTCTGAGTGTGTTGAGTAATAATTGTGTCTTGTCGCTAGTTGCCACTGGTTTTGACAATGGCTACCCATAATAGAAAGGTTAGTCTGTTTTGCATTGACGAAGAGAGAGCCAGTAACAACTGTGCAAAGTACACTGCATACAATATCACACGGAACCGCCATGGTATGCCGACTTATGTGCACATTGCATACACTATCACACGGAACCATCTCGACATGCTGACTTGTGCACATTGCATACACTATCACGCGGAACCATCTCGACATGCTGACTTGTGCACTTTGCATACACTATCACGCGGAACCATCTCGACATGCTGACTTGTGCACATTGCATACACTATCACACGGAACCGCCTCGGCATGCTGACTTGTGCACATTGCATACACTATCACACGGAACCATCTCGACATGCCGACTTATGTGCACATTGCATACACTATCACACGGAACCGCCTCGGCATGCTGACTTGTGCACATTGCATACACTATCACACGGAACCATCTCGACATGCTGACTTGTGCACATTGCATACACTATCACACGGAACCATCTCGACATGC
>Ga0123352_10006808_pt1 | contig 17582 bp, 15 predicted proteins | sample TergutLab28metaG_FD_89700 | JGI IMG/M metagenome (GOLD analysis project Ga0123352, IMG submission 89700) | Labiotermes labralis P1 segment gut microbial communities from Petit-Saut dam, French Guiana - Lab288 P1 | ecosystem: Host-associated > Arthropoda: Insects > Digestive system > Gut ... | reverse complement strand
TTTGATTAAGTCAAAGAAACGAGGGGATAATATGCAGACTAAGTTAGATGAACGTGACGAATTAAACTCTATGATAGATAAGTTGAATCTGCAAGACCGTCAAAAGCTTACTATTTTTCTAGCAGGGCTTGAAGCAGGGAAAGAGCTGAGCAAACTGGCACATTTAAGTGGAGAAAAAGAGGTCATGCCAATGGCAAAGCCTGAAAAGCCGTATTTATAAATCATATTTTACGAAAGCAGAGGGAGAAAATGAAGAAGATTTTAATGTTAAGCATCTTAGCGATGTTAGTATTCGTAGTTTCCGCTTGCGGCGGCAATAATCCTGTATCTGTTCCGCAACAGCAACCAACGCCGCCAACAACTACACAGACAACGCCGCCAACAGGCACAGCAGATAATAGCACAGCCGATGTAGCCGCACTATTTGAAGTTGACCCTGCGTTTTATGCAGAGGGGCAACGGCTCTGGGAAGAATTTTATGAGCTTGCAACCGCAATGGCGTATGCTATTGCAAACAGCAACGATACCGATGTATTTTTTATGACCTTTAGGGCGTGGGTAGATATGCACGGTGAATGGTTTGAGCAGTTTACAAGCGGCGAGTTTGCAGATTTTGAAGCTTTATCCTATTTTGAGAGATTTCTTTGGACTGATACGTACTTGCGCATGGTAGAAGCTATGTATAATAGCACATACATCGAAACTGCCGACAGATTCCGCCAATTTACTATAGGCGCACAAACCACCGCCATCAACAGACAATGTGAAGAAACAGCGGCGGCTTATGAAGCTCTAATGATGTGGCAGTATGATTATCTCATGGCTAGTCACACTGTATTTAACTTCATTACTGGCGTAAATCACCGTGATAGTATAGGCGCAGACTTTGACCCAATCGCCGCAAGCGCAGAGAGGGATGCGGCTGAACAGGCTCTTATCGAACAGGAACTACAGGAGATTGCAGACGAGATAGACGAGCCGTAAGACATCTACCTATAGCCATACTTTTCTTGTAGGGTATGGCTTTTTCCTTTGAGCTTTATATAAGGCTCAATAAACCGTTCCCATAGCGGCTTTATCGCAGGGAGTTCAATAAAACGCTCTAAAAGACTGTAACGCTGTTCTTTTTCCCTGTTTTGCCGCTCCTGCGCCACCAAGCGGTGAAGCTCGTCCGTGCTACCGATGATGGTAGCTCCTGCGGCGGCTTCTTTTTTTATTGCTGATTGAATATCATTGATTTCATCAGCAAGCGCATTTTTCTTGGATTCAAGCACGGATATGTCATTGTGAATATCTTGAACATTCTGGCGTAGTTCGGGTAAAGCTTCCTCTAAATGTCGTTCTTCATACGCTAAATCATTAATAGAATCCATAAAATTATTTGAAACATCTTCGCATCTTTCTATCCATTCTGTGATGTCTTGTATTTCAGCATCTTTCTGAGCCTTATAATCATCGGGAAGCAGGCTGTACCCTCTCGCCTTGTTTGGCTCGGCTATTTCAATATCGTTTTCGGTGCAGATTTTGACCAAAACTTCACGCTCGGCAAGCCGCCATCTATTGATTGCATCTTTGCCGCCGCCATATCCCATTTCTTTCAGTGCTTGCGCTAATCCGTTTTGTGTGTCCATGCCACGATTATAATGTCCGATAGGTATATAGTCGATGTGAAGATGGGGTGTTGCTTCATCAAGATGCAAAACGGCGTTGAAAATATAAAAATTCGGATTTCGCTCCGAAAATCCACGCATATACTCATCAAGGCACTTTGCCGCAAGTTCGCTATCAGGAGTGCCGACACCAGTATCATCTTTATCGCCTATTTGAATCAAATCCTCATAAAATGATTTTTGTTTGTTTGAGCCTGTTACAACATAATTCTTCGGCGGCTTATTGAACAAATGCTCATAGTAGCTGTCCTTGATTTTGCGGTCGGCTCTGGTTTGTTTTTCGTTGAATTTTTTAACGGATTCGCTAAAACAATGCTCGTATGCTTCGCCGATAGGCTGACTGATATAAGTAATATTGTGCTGTGTTCTGCTTTGGTCTACATTTTTATAAATGATTTCACGATTATTATGAACCAGTGAACCTTTGCCTTGACATTGTGAAATACGCTTTTCGGACATGATAGCCACCTTTCTTTTATTGCGATATCTCCATTGCCGTCAACGCCGTGACTAAATCGGTAACGCCGTATCGATTTGCAATTCCGTTTTAATCTACTCACCGTGATGAATTTTGCTTTTGTTACTTTTGATAAAAGTAACCCCATAGTAGTTTTGACATTCCATATCAAAACAACAGAGGCACTTGCAGTGGGCTTTGGAGAGCGTTGCCCACGCTGATATACGCTAACTCCACATTCCGTATTGTGTTGGCAACACAATACTTTTCCCTATTCGTCCAATTCATTGGGAGAAACGGCATCGCCTGATTGCGGTATAGACGTGGCTTGGACAATAGGGACAAATGGGACATAGGGCAGTGGATTATTGGCTTTTGGCGCTTCTGTCCTTTTTGTCCATAAAGGATTGACCAATATTTTTTCAGATGCACGACCGCCAGTTTCTTCCCTATATTCACGAATATATCCCATTTCCATAAGCATCTGGATAGCAGGGCGCACATCTTCAGCTTTTTTGAACATAGTCCTACTTGCTCTATGCAAATCACGCTTTGAAATAACATCTACTCCCAAAGTTTCAAGTTTGCGTAGTATGTATTTTGCGCCAGATTGAGATTTATCAGCGCCCATGCTTTGATATGCTGACATTGCATGAAAACCAAAAAATTCTGTGATACTAATAGCTCTCATTACTGTTTCACCGCTAATAGGTGTGTCGCATGGTGCAACTTCTATCTCTGCCGCATGGATAAGTGCGGCAATCCGTAACATCGCTCCTACGAGCTTATTTCCCCAATCTCGGATATGTTCCCATTCGCCGACAAGCCGTTTTTCAACTGCACTATGATATTCAATTCTGGCACTTTTGGCTTCATCGCTTAAAGTGATTATCCCAGAACCATCATTTTCAAAAATTCGCTGAACAAAATTGTAGTAATCACTCCTTATATGTTCAGGGATTGGCAATGGGTCTACATTTCTATATCCGACCTTAGACTTACAGACCACATAAAGAAAACGTGCGCACAACCCACGTCCTCTAAATGCAGCATTTCCCATCATGCCATCTAACACCTGTGGTTGTATCATCAGCATCATTGTTAAGCGAGGGTTTTGTATATTGTTTGACTTGCGCCCTATGCGGTCTACCGATATAGGGTCTCCAGAGTGTCCTTTGAGATAAATGTCCAAACTTGACACCTTGTCGTAACGCCCCAACATGGAATCAAAAATTCCACCCTCTGCGCTTGCTATTGTGATACAGCCGTTTTGCTTTTCCATTAAATCAATCAACTTCTCAGGTGTAGTATCATCTACAAAAAGCCTAGTGGGGGATATATCCTTAAATTGCGCTATTTCTTCGGACAATGCGAGAGCTTCGTCAAAGCTAGTATTTGATGAACTTTTTGTAGCTTTTACAGCCTGATTTTGAAGTGTCACAAGTCTCTTTTCAAGAATTGCTCTTTTTGTTTGGCTCTGCATTATATCAACTGCTTCTAATTCATTTGCCCTTTGTTCAAAGTCGAATACCGGTTTGCTCATACTTGAAATAACAGCGGATTTCTTTTCGCCGGGGTCTGCAACAATTGAAAGATATAAGCACAGCGGCTCTTTCCAATCTGCTGTTACTGCAACATCATAATTTCGCTGAATAGCGGTTGCCAGTATTCCCAAAGACAATGCCGCGCCCATCTCAACAGGTGTTTGCGTGCTTTCAGCTAACGCAAGCACATAAGCTGATATGACGCTTGGAAGCGCATCAACAGGGAAGTTCGGAGTGAAAATTTCGTCAAATGGTATCGGCGTCTCCCATTCTTGTCTGCTTTCAGGCTGATAATTCATTATCCATCAACCTCATTTTTTTACAACGCTTCTGCCGTTGACCAATACACGTTACCTTGTTTGCTGATTTTTGTAGTTATGCGCCATCGTGTGCCAACATCAACATCTCGGAAATTTGGAGAACTATCTCGAGGGCAATACTGATTTACCCTCTCGCCTGATTGAACTCTCCAAGCGTAAAGATAGAAACTTTTCCCATCATCAGTATCAAAGTAGCAACAAAGGCTTTTACGCTTGCCCCAGTGCTTGTTCACCAATGTTGCGGTATACTCGCCAACTTCTTCGAGTCGATTGTATTTGTGTTTACAGGTGTTTTCATTTGTACTCATTTTGAATATCGCTTTCTTTAACTATAGATTTGTTGCCCTGTGCTTCGGTCATACTTCCCATATCAAGCTCACTCTGTAACCATAACTCGTATTTCTGGCGATTTTCATCAACATACTCACGAATCTGCGGGCGCAACGCAGAGGCAAGTAGGCAAGCCTGTTCCTTGCTTAAAATCATTTTTCTTTTATTGCACTTTCTAATCTTTTAGAATTTTGCTGTTCATGTAATTTTCGCTCTGTTCGCTTGCGCCAGTAGTTATCATTATGCCGCTTTACCTTGTCAGGATTCGCCGCTCTCCATGCTTTGAAGTATGCAAGACGCTCTGCTCTTATCAATTCGTCAATCTGTGCCATCACAATTCCCTTTCTCTTTATTTTTCGCTTGACATAGGGTAAGTTACTATGCTAATATGTGCCATAATAGCATGAACAGAAACAGAAACGCAATAAAAAAGAGAAAATTCGCCATAATGGCGAAAGAAAGGTTTTGCATATGAAAAGCGAGAACACAGAATGTTTGAATCTGGCACAGGTGATGGAAGGAATAGGTGAGCGAGTTAGGCATTTGAGAAAAAACAGTGGCATTTCGCAAGGAGATTTGGCAAAGGAGATAAATGTAAGTCGTGACGTTGTTGCCAGATGGGAGAGCGGTGCAAGAGAGATGAAAACAGAACATATTTTGAAACTTGCACGTTATTTTAAAGTATCATGCGATAAAATACTCTTTGGGGCAGAAACTGAAAATCTGAATGTCTATGCAAGAACTGGATTATCAGATGAAGCAACGGAATCGCTTGCAACTCATATCAAAGCAAATTCAGATATAATTAAAATAGCTAACCAACTGATAGCAAATGGGAGTCTACTGGACATTTGCGAGGAAGTGAAGAAAGAAATCAACAAAGGCTTATATATAACATTTGACAGCGGAGAACCAACACTTGAGAAACAGCGCATAGGGCAATTTGTATGGGACACATCTGACACTGACATTACAAAGTTGGAAGCAGAGAAGCAATATCAAGGGTACCTTGCTTTTAAGCGTATGGAAACACTTAAAGGCATAATAACAAAAACAGCAGGGGAACTCAGAAAAGAATTGCGTTATACCAATGCAAAAGTTAGGGAAATTTACGGCATGAAAGAAAATTCAAGTGTACAAGGAGATGAATGATGGAGAACTATCATAAAGCAAAAGCAGTTCATGCTGTTATATACGCTCGCTTTAGTTCTCACGCTCAAAATGAACAATCAATAGAGGGGCAATTAAAAGCTTGCTGTGATTATGCTGAACAGCAGGGATATAAAGTGCTGAAAGAATACGTTGACCGTGCATTATCGGGCAAAAACGATAATCGACCAGAATTTCAGCGAATGATAGATGACAGCTCGAAACATCATTTTGAAGTCGTACTTGTTTATCAGCTCGACCGATTCAGTCGCAACAGGTATGATAGTGCCGTGAATAAGCACAAGCTCAAAAAGAATGGTGTGCGTGTAATTTCTGTCCGTGAGAACATCAGTGATGATGCAAGCGGTGTGCTGATGGAAGCTGTCTTAGAGGGTATGGCAGAATACTACAGTGCCGAATTGAGCCAAAAGGTTCAACGTGGTATGAGTATAAATGCTGAAAAGTGCCTGAGTACAGGTAGTAGAGTGGGGCTTGGTTTTCGTGTCGGTGATGACAAACGGTTTTATATAGACGAACACGCCGCCGTTGTCGTGCGCCAAATATTTGAAATGTATGCTTCTGGACACAAGATAGTGGAGATTTGCGAACACCTTAATCGACAACAAATAAAAACTTCATCTGGTGCTGAATTTAACAAGAATAGCCTGCGTGTACTACTACAAAACAAGCGATATAAGGGCATATATACATACAAAGGGGTAGAAACTCCAAATGGTATGCCGAGAATCATAAGTGATGAACTTTTTGAAAAGGTGCAGGATATTATGAATAAAAATAAAAAAGCTCCTGCAAGAGCAAGAGCGAAAGAAGAGTATTTACTTACAACCAAGCTTTTTTGCGGTCATTGCAGAGAAATGATGATTGGCATTTCTGGAACTTCGGGAACAAATAAAACAGTCCACAATTATTATGTTTGTAATGGGCGCAAAAAGAATGGTTGCAATAAGAAATATGTTCAGAAGAAGTATATTGAGGATATGGTTGTGAATTTAGCGAGGGTGCAACTTACAGATAAAAATATAAATGCGATTGCTACAGCCGTTGCCGCACTTTGCGAGAAAGAAAAGGATAGCCCCAATATGAAACGGCTTAACGGCTTAATTCGTGAAAACGACAAGGCTGTAAACAATCTTCTCAACGCATTAGAGCAAGGGCAAGCTGCTGATTTAATAACACAAAGATTAGAAAAAAAGCGTGCTGAAAAGGAGATGCTTGAAGAAGAATTGGCTCGTGAATCAATCAGTTTCGTAGATTTGAGTGCACCTGAAATACGCTTTTTTCTCACGCAAATGCGTGATGGTGATGCAAACGATGAATCCAACAGGCGATTACTCATCACGGTGATGATAAATGCGATTTACTTGTACGATGATAAATATACAGTAATATTCAATGCGGCTGACAAGCCCATAGAGGTAACGCACTCGCTTATAGACGAAATTGAAGCAGCTACTAATGAGTTCGTTTATGAGCAGGGTAGCTCCACCATTGAATAACCCAGCGAGTCATTGAAATCACAAGACTTGCTGGGGTTTTCTTTTTCTTGACAAATAAAATGTGTGAATATAGAATTACATTATATATACCATCGAAGGGTCAAAATTTAACTGAAAGAAGAAAGACGAAATGCTAAGGAAAAGACTATTTGCAAGCATACTGGTTGTGGTGATAGCCGCAACATTTATTCCTCATACCACTGTTACCGCAGCAACGCCAATGGGAGTAACTGCACAAGCGGCAATTGTTATTGATTTTGAAACAGGCGAAGTGCTTTATGAGCGCAGTGCACACACAAGGCGAGTGCCTGCAAGCATGACTAAGAGCATGACTGCATTTATCACATATGAAGAAATTGCAGCAGACAACCTGACTCTTGACACCAGAATCCGCGTGAGTGCAAATGCGGCAAGAATGTCGGAAAATAACCCGGGCAGTCGCCTGCTTGCGACCGGATCATACTACACAGTTAATGAACTTTTGCTACTTGCAATGCTTCCTTCATCAAACAGGGCATGCATTGTGCTGGCTGAACATATAAGCGGTACCGAGGAAGCGTTCGTAACTAGGATGAACGAAACAGCGGCAGAGATGGGGATATATACAGCATTTACAAACTCGCACGGTGCTCATGACCACTACACCACAGCATATGCTATGGGTAGATTAGTGTACGAGTTCATACACCGGCATCCTGATATTTTACGCATTACAAATACTGGAAATGCAGTAATCGGAGGTCAAAACCAATCAAACACAAACAGATTAATACATAATCGCCAGCTTGCGGGTCTTGATGGGTTTAAGACGGGAACGCTGCCTAGAGCCGGGTTTAACTTGCAAGCTACAGCAATTCGAGGCGGAAGGCGCATCATTACTGTAGTGATGAACTCTCCAAACAACGATCGCCGTTTTGCCGATACGAGAATTTTAATGGACTTTGGATTTGCGGAAGCTGCAAGGCGCGATGCCGCAAGGATGGATGATGCTGCACGTATGGTGTTCGTTCAGCTCAATGGTGAGCTTATGACCTTTGATGTACCGGCGAGGGTCGATAATGGGAGGACACTTGTACCTATGCGCCCAATATTTGAAGCATTTGGAGCAATTGTTCATTGGGATGCGTCCAGTCAGACAATAACAGCAACTAAAGATGATACAGTGATTTTAATGCCTTTGGGCAGCTATACACCTACTGTAAACGGTCAAATCATTACAATAGATGCACCCGGAACAGCGATAGACGGCAGGACACTTGTTCCATTGCGGTTTGTTGCTGAGGCTTTGAATATACCGGTAGTATGGGAAAGTGAAACCCGAACTGTTATTATAAATACTGCCGAGGAACAACACGGTGACGACGAAAACGAAATGAGTGAAGCGGAAGCACTTGCCACATTGCTAATCCTAGCGAGAAGTGGAATGATTGACGAAAATTTTGCATTCATACTTACCTCGATTGTTAACCTTGTGAATTTTTACATGAATGTTAATGAACCCGCAATAGTTGAGGAAAATATGCAGGCATATGCCATTACGATTGCGGTGGCAACCAGAGACCGCGACAGCGAGCTTTATGCGTTTTGGAATGCTCTGGGTGATGATGGTGCCTTAATTGGTCCTAATGGTGTTGAGCCAAGCGGTGGAGAATGGCCTGAATGGGAGCAGGTTGTTGCGGCAGGCGTAGAGTTAAGAGGCATAATAGCGCGGATAAATGAGAATAGCGGAGAAAATAATGAGTCGCGATGGTAATAATATAAAAAGAGCATTTAAAAGCATAGGCAGAATACAAAGGGCAACAATTGTTGTCTTTTGTATTCTAACGCTCTTGGCGGTGTTCTTGCTTTTTTTGAGCGGCACTCTTGAATATCAAGCTGAAATTCCCGAGCAACTTGAATTCCCGGAAAATAGTAAATCCGATGTTCAGCAAGGATATGCCGGACCTAGTGAGGGGGATTGTCATTATCATGATTCGGAAATAACAAAAATCGAAGATAGGCAACCTTCTTTATATGACGAGCGATATAATGGAGCATATGAGGAAATGTCCGAAGAGCAATCGTATGACAGAATTGAAGAACCCGGCAATGATGTTGATGATAACTTTGCAGACAATATCCCGGTAAGATTGGCTACGCCTAATGGATTAACATCAGGGCATGATGGTCCTTTTGAGCTGCCAGTAAGAGGTGCAACTGGTTGGGCTGCTGCAAGCTTGATTATGCACAGTGACCCGCAATCAAATTCAACCCGGTTAGTCACGTTGCAACCCGGAGAAGCATTTACCATACTTGAAGAGTATGGACTTTGGTGGAATATAAGGCTGAGCAACGGAGAAGAGGGATGGGTGACACACAGGCACTGTTTTATTAACCTTCCCGATATAATTCCATCCATCATATACAATATCACAAATGCATATTCATCTATCAAGCGTTCGAATGCATATGAAATTCCAAACACAACCGGGTATGCACTTTATGAAGCATACGCCTTCAACCTTCGCCTCGGTCGCAATGAATTTATTGTGCCGACATTGTATTCCACAAGCTTTCGAATAATGCAGGCGCAACGAACAGCGCTTGCGGATGGCAACACGCTCATAATCTATGAGGTATTTCGCCCTCGCGATACACAACTCAAAGTTGCGGACAATCTTAGAAATTTAATGAATACCAATGTTAATGTCTATAATGCGATCAACAAACCTCCGTGGAGTATAGGTTGGTTTATTGGAACGTCTCTGTCAAACCATCAGCGCGGAATAGCAGTAGATATGAGTTTGGGGGAAATCGTCAGCGCAGAGATCAGGCGAACGGGTGGGTTTGTATATTGGCATATAATCGAGTATGTCGAATTCGATATGCCAACGGCAATGCATGAACTCAGCGCACATGCAGTTTTACTAAGCAGACCTGTAGCGGCAAACTTGCCTGATGCGTGGAGAGTTGTTCCATTTGCGGAAACTATAACAGAGGGCGCGATTATGCTTGTGCAGTATGCGACAGATGTCGGACTGACTCCGATCGCTTCCGAGTGGTGGCATTTTACAGATTTGGAAGGCAGATCAATTGCTATTGAAAGAAATATTGCAGGAGAATTTAACACACGAACGATCTACAGCATAGTACCATGAAAATTATTTTGCAGTCTTTTTTGTATAAAAAATGGCGTATATATTTGCCATTTTATTAAGAATATGTTACAATTCTTTGTATAAAAGCAAAAAAATTATTATTTGGGAGGCGCGATAATATGGATGATGTAAAAATTCTCAGTCATGTTGACCACACACTTCTAACGCCGACCGCCACATGGACCGAAATCAAGCAACTCTGTGACGATGCAATCAAATATAATACAGCCTCGGTATGTGTTCCACCATGCTATGTTGAGCGCATTCGCGCTGCATATCTGAATCTCAATATCTGCACTGTCATAGGATTTCCGCTTGGGTACAATGCGCCAGCAGTCAAGACATTTGAGACCATAACAGCCATATATCATGGAGCAAATGAAATCGACATGGTAATAAATATCGCGGATGTGAAAAACGGAGACTTCGATAGAGTAGAAGCCGAGATTACACAGATGAAGGGCGAGACAGGCTCTAGGATACTCAAGGTCATTATCGAAACATGCTATCTGACAGAAGAAGAGAAAATAAAGCTCTGCAAAGTGGTTACAAACGCAGGTGCGGACTATATCAAAACATCAACGGGATTTGGCACTGCCGGAGCGACACTAGCCGATGTCAAACTATTTATGGAGCACATAGGACCGAACGTAAAAGTTAAAGCCGCAGGCGGTATCCGCTCAAGGGAGGACATGGTTGCGTTTCTGGAAGCAGGCTGCGACCGCTTAGGCACCAGTTCCGCAGTAAAAATACTTACCGGTGGAGATGCACGAGGTTATTAGGAAATGATCAGCAACCACGGACAGTCTATAACATCGCCGCGAATGCGGTGGGTTTAATAGAGAATATTTTAGGAGGAATTACTATGAAGAAAATCTTGGCAATCGCAATTGCCCTAGTTATGATGTTTGCTATCGTTGCATGTGGCAACGGCGGTACGACTACTCCCCCTGCGACCGAAGCGCCGCCGACAGATGTCGGCAATGACAGCAATGGAGACACCGATTCGGATTTTGACGATCTCCGTATCGCGTTAGTCGCACATGGTCCTGAATCCATTCAATTTGATGGTTCCTTTAACGAAGGCGCTTGGACCGGTATAACGAGTTTTCTTGGAACACATGGTCTTGATCCGAATGTGCACGCTCGCTTTTTCCAGTCACATGCACCAGACGATGAGGCTCGCGTTGATGTTATGATTGACGCAATTGATGCTTGGGGCGCAAACATCTTGATACTGCCCGGATTCCACTTTGCCGAATCTGTTTACACAGCGGCAAATCTATACACAGATACAATGTTTGTTGTACTTGACACAAGAACAGATCCTGGACCGACGCCATCAAATGTAGTAACTATTCTCTATGCGGAAGAGCAATCCGGTTTCTTAGCGGGTTATGCTGTTGTCATGGAAGGTTACAGACAATTGGGCTTTATGGGCGGAATAGCGGTTCCGGCAGTTGTTCGCTTTGGTCACGGTTTCCTTGAAGGCGCGGAATATGCCGCACAATCATTAGGTCTTGAGCCCGGAGATGTTACAGTTAACTACCATTATATTGGTGGTTTCGCACCCAATCCCGCAGTAACAACAATGGCAGGATCTTGGTTTGCCGCCGGAACAGAAGTTATCTTTGCGGCTGCGGGTGGCGCAGGGTTCTCCGTAATTGCGGCAGCGGAAGACGCAGGAAAATGGGTAGTCGGTGTTGACGTCGATCAATCAGGGGCTTCTGACGTGGTAATAACATCCGCGATGAAAGCGCTTGCAATATCAGTTGACGATATGCTTACCGACTTTGTTAACGATGCATTCAGGGGGGGCAGCGACCTTCTGTTCGACGCATCCCTTAATGGTGTGGCGTTGCCAATGGAAAACTCACATTTCCAAAACTTCACACAAGCACAGTATGATGCAATCTATGCTCAGCTGGCAAATGGCACGATAGTAGTAACAACAACAGTTACTTCGACTGTTGCGGAAGCAAATCTGAATCTTGACCTCGTTACGCTTAACGAAATTTCTTAAGCAACCATTCTTGTGGGGAGCTGTCGAAAGACGGCTCCCCATAAACATAAAAAGCTTTCAGTGTTTACTTAGAATATGAGGCGTAGTATTAATATGTATATTATTGAAATGCGCAATATCACTAAAGAGTTTCCCGGAATTGTCGCAAATGACAACATAACTTTGCAGCTAAAAAAGGGGGAAATTCACGCACTTTTAGGGGAAAATGGCGCGGGCAAGTCAACCCTAATGAGTGTTCTGTTTGGGCTGTATTCGCCTGAGCAGGGAGAAATCTATAAAAATGAAGAAAAGATAAGCATAACAGGACCGAATGATGCAACTAGATACGGTATTGGTATGGTGCATCAGCATTTTAAGTTAGTCCACAACTTTACAGTACTCGAAAACATTGTCCTTGGAGTCGAAAGTACAAAAAAAGGTGTGTTGCGCATGGAGGAAGCACGTAATCGTGTTATCGAACTCTCCAAACGCTATGGTCTTGCAGTCGATCCGGATGCATATATTTCAGATATTACAGTCGGTATGCAGCAACGTGTAGAGATTTTGAAAATGCTGTACCGGGAAAACGAAATCCTTATTTTTGATGAGCCGACCGCTGTGTTGACGCCACAAGAAATAGAAGAGCTCATGAATATTATGAAGGAACTTATAGCTGAAGATAAATCCATACTTTTTATCACTCACAAACTTGATGAAATAAAACATGTTGCGGATCGCTGTACTGTTTTGCGCAAGGGTAAATTGGTAGGGACGGTGGATGTAAAACCGACGGATGTCGAAACATTGTCAGAGATGATGGTAGGACGGAAAGTCAGTCGAGTGGTTGAAAAACCGGAAATTGAAGTTGGGGAGGTGGTCATGGAGGTAAGAAACCTGACCGTCAGAAGCAAAGTACATCAAAAGACAGTTGTAAATAACGTTTCTTTCAATGTTCGAGCAGGTGAGATAGTCTGTATTGCAGGAATAGATGGGAATGGGCAATCGGAGCTTGTGTATGCTATCACTGGCATACAATTAGCCGATAGCGGAACTGTCGCTATTAATGGTCGGGACATCGTCACTGCACCTATCAGAGAGCGCAGCAAAGCCGGTATGGCGCATATTCCGGAGGACAGACATCGCCATGGCCTGGTACTCGACTATAATCTGGCATACAATCTCATAATGCAAAAATACTATACGCCACAGTTTCAAAAGGGCGGATTTTTGCGATTTAAAGAGATATACGATTTTAGCGATATATTGATTGAAAAATATGATATCCGCAGTGGTGAAGGCGCATTGACGCCGACCCGAAGCATGTCAGGCGGCAATCAGCAAAAGGCGATAGTAGCTCGTGAGCTTAATCAAGAGCCTAAATTGCTTGTTGCCGTGCAACCCACCCGGGGACTGGATGTAGGGGCGATTGAGTACATTCACAGTCAAATCGTTATGGCGCGCGGAAACGGAGCGGGAGTGCTTCTTGTATCTTTGGAGCTTGATGAAGTAATGAATGTCAGTGATCGAATATTAGTTATGTTTGAAGGTGAAATCGTTGCAGATGTTGATCCAAAAAATGTAACATTTTCAGAGCTGGGGCTTTACATGTCCGGTGCCAAAAGAGAAGAGGTGGTTGTGTGAAACGTGCAGGATTATTGAGTTTTTTATCTACTATCATTGTCATACTAGCAGGTCTTGCCATAGGGCTGATAGTATTGATGGTCAGCGATATAGGTCAGGCATTTCCCGCTTTTTGGACCATGATTTCATTTGGGACAAGAACTATGCGTAATGTTGGAGACGTTCTTTTGGGAGCAACACCAATAATACTGACCGGTTTGTCTGTGACCTTTGCATTCAAAACGGGGTTGTTTAACATAGGCGCTGCCGGACAGTTTGCGGTTGGTGGATTTATTGCTATCTATATAGGGGTGGAATTTACATTTTTACCACCGGCAATCCGTATTATTTGCTCAATTCTGGCAGCTGCTTTAGCGGGCGGTATATGGGGTGCAATGCCTGGGTTACTAAAGGCGTATCGCAATGTGCACGAGGTAATAACCTCTATTATGACTAACTATATTGCGATGCACTTGCTTAGCTTCACGATACGGAATACGATATTTGATATTGGACGGACTACAACTCTGCGTCTTCCTGCGGACTCTGATTTGCCTGCGTTGGGATTTCAGTACATTTTCAGGGAGCCTGTGGGTACGAGCTTTAGATCCTCGGCTGTAAATATAGGTATACTTATCGCAATCGCTATTGCGATTATGGTGTATATAATACTGGATAAAACAACATTTGGATATGAATTAAAAGCCTGTGGATATAATAAAGATGCGGCGAAATATGCAGGGATCAACGAAAATAAGAACATTGTGCTTTCCATGGTGATTTGTGGAGCAATTGCTGGAGTCGGAGGCGCTCTGAATTTTATGAATGGCACAGGGCTGTCGATGAGTGCAATGCCGGTGCTTGCCATGGAAGGATTTACGGGCATTGCCGTAGCTTTTCTCGGACTTACTAATCCTATCGGTGTTATATTTTCTGGGATATTTGTTTCGTACCTTTTCCTCGGTGGAGCGCGGATGCAGCCTTTTGGGTTCTCATTGGAGCTCGTAGATATCGTCATCTCAGTGATAATTTATTTCTGTGCGTTTGTGCTGTTGGTTAAAAATAATCTCAGCAAAATGATTTTCAGAAGAAAGGAATAACGTAATGAACATGTTTTATTTTATAATGCAATCATCTATGTTTTTTATGATTCCTCTCTTGATAGTTGCATTGGGCGGTATGTTCTCAGAAAGATCCGGTATTGTCAACATTGCTCTCGAAGGCAAAATGGTAATGGGTGCTTTTACCGGAATACTGTTTATCATGACTTTTCAAAATCCGGATCCGGCTGTGACAGATCAGGGGATACTATTGCTGGGGTTGTTAGTGGCCATGTTAACCGGGATAGTAATGGCGTTTTTACATGCCTTTGCATCAATTAACTTAAATGCAAACCAGATTATCAGCGGTACAGCCATTAACCTTTTTGCACCGGCTTTCGCGGTCTATGTTGCGATATTCTATCTTCATGAGCAACATGTCCCATTTCTGAATCAATTCAGAATTTCCAGCGTACCCTTGCTGGGGAGCATACCGATTCTAGGACCCATATTCTTTCAAAACACTTATATAACTACGTATTTAGGATTTTTGATCTTTGGGATTTCAGCATTTGTCCTATATAAAACAAAGTTCGGACTACGGCTCAGGGCTTGCGGCGAACATCCGCAAGCTGCGGACTCCGTTGGCGTTAACGTCGTTAAAATACGTTATGCAGGGGTGCTGATTTCAGGTGCGCTGGCAGGCATGGGTGGTCTTATATGGATTATACCTATTTCAACGAGATTTGGCGGCTCAGTAGCTGGCTATGGTTTTCTTGCGCTTGCTGTGCTGATATTCGGAGCATGGAGACCTAAGAGGATATTGTTTGCAGCCTTCTTCTTCGGCATTTTGCAGACAATTGCCAACAGCTTTACAGGGATACCCTTCCTGTTGAATTTAGGTATACCGGCTGCTTTTTACAACATAGTACCATATGTTGCGACATTGGTATTGCTTGCATTTACTTCAAAAAATACGCAAGCGCCCAGAGCATCCGGGCAACCCTATGACAAAGGGAAGAGATAGGGGGGATAAATATGCGAATGTATGACATTATAACTCATAAAAAATACGGACATCCTCTTGCCGACGAAGAAATCAGATATTTCGTCAAAGGCTTTACCAACGGAGAAATCCCAGATTATCAAGTCTCGGCGCTGCTTATGGCTATATGTATCCATGGCATGAATGAGCGTGAAACCGCAGTCCTCACCGATGCCATGCTTCACTCAGGTGATGTCGCGGATCTTTCCTCTATACCGGGTATAAAAGTTGACAAACACAGCACCGGCGGAGTAGGGGACAAAACAAGCCTTATTATCGGACCTATAGTTGCATCATGTGGAATCCCCGTAGCAAAGATGAGCGGCAGAGGACTGGGGCATTCCGGTGGAACAATAGACAAACTGGAATCAATTCCCGGTTTGGAAACAGGTATAGCACCGGAGAAATTTCTGGACATAGTTCGCAAAACAGGGATCGCCATAATTGGACAATCCGGGGACATTGCTCCGGCAGATAAAAAGCTATATGCCCTTCGCGATGTAACTGCAACAATTGACTCTATCCCGCTTATAGCATCATCGATAATGAGCAAGAAACTTGCGGCTGGATCAGATGCAATATTGCTAGATGTGAAAACCGGCAGTGGAGCATTTATGAAAACACTTGATGATTCTATTGCATTGGCTCAAGCGATGGTGTCGATAGGCGTCCACTCGGGGCGTCGGGTTATAGCGCTTGTGACAGATATGGACACTCCACTCGGCTGCGCTATAGGAAACTCGCTCGAAGTGGAAGAAGCGATCAACACGCTACGTGGTAATGGTCCGGCAGATTTGACAGAGGTGTGCAAAGAGCTATCAGCATACATGCTCCTGCTTGGTGGAGCTGCAAATGACATCGAAACATGCAGAGCGTTGTCAACGGATGCAGTCAAGAGCGGCAAAGCTTATGCGAAATTCGAAGAGATGGTTATTGCACAAGGCGGCGATGTGACCGTTATAAAGCAAGGCTTTACAAAAGCAAAAGTCATTTCTCCTGTCAAAGCGGCAACATCAGGCTATATAACTCATATGAATACAGAAGCTTGCGGCATGGCAGCGCTTGCACTCGGCGCAGGCAGAGTATGCAAGGAAGACATTATAGACCATAGCGCAGGAATAGTGTTAAATAAGAAAACCGGCGACTATGTAGCCGCCGGAGATATACTTGCAACTTTGCACACATCGGGTGAAAACAAATTATCGGAGGCGGCACAACTTCTAATCAGTGCAGTAACAATAGAAGACGCTCCCCCTCCCACGGTAGATAATGCCATCATAGCGGTCGTCACTGACAAAGAAATGACCAATACAACGCATCCGAAATAACTAAACCGCAAATAACCTGTGGTTTCGGATAACCCATGAAACTGTAGCTGGGAGTGCTTACCTAAAATTTCTCGCTAAAAGAATAAGGCAATAGTTCCCATAATGGAATTTCCTTGATATTATGATCATCATCCAAGCAAATAACCGTTATCTCAGGATTGTATGAATTCATATACTGTCTGCAAGCGCCGCAAGGCGTGCAAAAAATGAGATCATCCAAACCACCGACAACAGCAATCTTCTCATATTCTAAAAGCCCAATCGAAATCGCTTTCACTATTGCGCAACGCTCTGCGCAAATGTTGGTGATTCCTATTCCCGATGGGTCTTCGATATTGCACCCAAGCACAATCTCTCCGCTCTTCGTCAAGAGTGCCGCCCCAACTTTGAAGCCGGACAATTCCGGGCGGGCAAACTCTCGTG
>Ga0123352_10006806_pt1 | contig 17585 bp, 19 predicted proteins | sample TergutLab28metaG_FD_89700 | JGI IMG/M metagenome (GOLD analysis project Ga0123352, IMG submission 89700) | Labiotermes labralis P1 segment gut microbial communities from Petit-Saut dam, French Guiana - Lab288 P1 | ecosystem: Host-associated > Arthropoda: Insects > Digestive system > Gut ... | reverse complement strand
GGAGCTACTTGAATGAAAAAAGTAGCGGCTCCAGGTCTAGAAAACAGAGATTAACGGCTGTGGGGACCCGTTGCGCTGACCACGTGACACCCCTCTATCCGCAAAAGTTGGCACTAGTTTCGCTGACCGGCGGCGGCCGCTCTGTCGGTATAGTTCGCGTGCGGACTAAGGCCACGGAGTTTAGTTTAGTTTAGTGTATGTCACAAAGGTAAAGTTGTCCCTGTCCATACAATAGTGAGGGAGTAGATATAGCTCCAGCTATTATTAATCTCAGTACTAGATGGAGGTGAGTGGTTTACTTCATGCCCCAGCCACTTTACCCCAAGAAAAGAACCCAGTTACCCTTTCAATAGGATGCTACATAGGCCCCAGAGCCAGTCTGGACATTTTGCAGATGAGAAAAATACCCTGCTCCTGCAAGGATTCAAACTCCAGATTATCCAGCCCATTGCCCTGCCACTGTACCAAAGACAATTTAAAAATATATATGTCTGACCCACCAACTTTTTAATGAGCACATCCCATGTCCTAGAAGATTCTGAGTTAATGGATGAGCTAACAGAGGCAACAACCAGTTAACTCTGTACATAGATGAAATTACTGGAGATCAACACTGTGTTTTACAGAGTTGGTTAACTGTGGATTAGACATCCTGCATTTATCTGATACATAAGAAAGAATTAGAATAGACTGTGGCAGTATGTAACCTGAAATAAACTTCAGGAAAGCCTGTGGTTTAGCCACAAGGAAAGTATTGTGTAATGGTCTCATTGAGTGCTGTGTGTACCCATGAAACTGGTTGGATTAATTAAAACATGTTTAAATGAAACCTTTAGTGATGTCTGGGCAGATAAACACTTGTCTAATAATGTGACATGTGTTTCTTATTCAGAATGAAACAAGGAAATACTTTATCCCTATTACTTCTGAGCTTTGCTTTAGAAACTGTTTTAAAAAAAAAAAAGATGATGCAAGATTTGATGTTCTCCCTGCAGTGAATGGTACATTTCTACATAGCCATTGATCGTTCATCTAGAAAGTCAGTAACTTTACCTCATTGGACAAGGCAGAACATCCAAGAAGACTTGAATCTTCACTGACTGATAGTTTATGAGAACAGGATGTTGAGGAGTATATTTAGCAGGAAGAGGCAGGAAGTAACAGGTTTAAGAAGACTGCATAATGAGGAGCTCAATGATTTTTAGTACTCACCAATTATTACTGAAGTGAAGTAATCAAGTGGAACTAGATGCACAGGGAATGCTGCACACATAAAAGAGAAAATAAACATGCGCAGGGTTTGAGATGGTGATTTTGAAAGAAAGAGAGCATGTACGAGACCTTGGCATACATTGAAGGATAATATTAAGGTTGATCTTAAATGATTGTTATGGAAGTGTGGACTGGATTTGACTCAAGACAGGGAGTAGTTCTGGTTCATTGTGAGAATGTTGATGAAACTTTCAGTTTCACAAAATGCAAAGCCTTTCATATCTAGGTGAGAATAGTTTGTTCAACAAGGACTCTGCTGCATTAAGTTATTGTAATATAATTAGTCTAAACTGCCTTGTTAAGTATGGCCAGCTTATCCCAAAAAATAGCGTTGTTTTCATTTTTACACATTGGGAGTGGGGTTGATTTGTAACATGGCTGTTGTTGTTGTCATCGTCACTGTTGTAGTTGATTTGGGGGAGTGTTTGGGGCAGAAGCTAATCCACCGACTTAATTCTATGACCATTTTTCGGCACATTTGCAAAATTGTGTAAAGCATTGTGTAAAACGACTATTAGCTTCGTCATGTCTTCCCGCGTGTCTGTCCGCATGAACAACTCGGCTCCTACTGGCCGGATTTTCATGAAAAATGATGTTCTTCAAAAATCTGTCCAGAAAATTCTAGGTTCATTAAAATCGGACAGGAATAACGGGTACTTTACATGAAGACCAATATCTATTTTTGATCATATCTCAGTTCTTCTCAAACTGGAAATGTTCCAGGCAAACGCTGTAGAGAAAAGCAAACTACGTTTTATGTAAATAACTTTTTTTCCCCGAAAATCGAGCCGTTTATGAGACTGAAAAAATGTGATAGAGCCGGACAGGCCACAGGTGACAATATAAGGCGCATGCGTTTGGCATGCTGAATAACTAAGGATAAAAACACGCTTAGAATATGTTATACTTATTGCTTTTCCACTGCAACAACTGTTGCACGAACGCGCCTCAATGTTACGTTATATGTACATTGCATGTATTGTCTTATATTGCGGATGTGCACCAATATAAATATTGCTCCTGAAAACTTATTGCACGGGTATGCTGACACATGGACGTGATTCGAATTCGACATTTTCCACTCAGCAGTAATTATCTGCCCATCTATATTATTAACAGCTGTTCCGTTTGAGCCGTAATTCTGTATATCGAATTGGGAGGGTACCCATAATACACATTAATGCAATTCAGTTATATTCAACGCATCCCCTTGTTTCTAAACTAGGATAACTGGCGTTGCTCCAGTATCTCAGTAACCAAAACAGCTGGCTGCTGGTCGATGTGACACATTAGCCAAACTTGGATCCGTGCCACGCCACCATGCGTCGAACATATTCCGATCCGTTTGCAGTAGGTTTCATCCATGGTGTTTATACACGTAGTCGACTGGTGTTTCAGATCGTTCAGTCTCTTGTAACAACAGAACATCTAGGGGGCTGGTTTAGCGCGCGTTTTGTGCGAAGCGGGGTGGTGGAAGATTTATACCTGTCTTTTTGTTAAGACACCGAGAACTAAGAAAATGTCAGCAAAAAATATAGAAGTACAGTTGAAGAAACTGGGTATGAAGAATGATGTAGTAGGTCTTCAAGCTTTTGTGAGTAGAGTGGAAGATGACAAGGTAATTCTTACATACACGGTTATGTCCTCTGCAGTACATGGGTTACATGATTTGCATGATGAAAGTCGCAGGAAGAAAACTGGACGCCTTAAACTGTAAAATGATAATTAATTTTGTATTGCATGCGTTCCACTACCTGTCAAACATAACCCCAAAGTTTCGTGTGATCTTGTTTGTATGTAACGTGGTAAGTAACTTAACATGTGTGTTGCTGCGTGCCTAACCACAGTGGCTTGTAAGTTAACACTGTCGAAGGGAGAAGTAAATGAGGATTCCACATATTTTATTTACCGTTGTATGTTATTTGTTTGTTAAACCAGGTGACTTGGTGGAAATATTAGGTATGATCTCTTACAAAATTTCATAAGCCACCTAAGAATAATAATTATTGTACCTCGTATGTTGTGTGTTTCTGAGAAGTGGGATAGATGTTCTGATTTCATTTACCAAATTTTTGTATTTTTTGTATGTATACAGTTCTGTGATAGAACTAACTTCAGAATCCACTTATGAACAAACAACCAAACTTGAATTGGGAACATGGCTACCAGAGTTCATGTGAAGATTGAAACAATGCATGAGCCAGGATAGCTTCTTGTAGTGGCTAGGCCACAGGCTGGATGAGTGGTAAATTACAGTGTGATTTCTTGTGGGGGCATATTTTTCTCTTTAATTCAGATTGGATTTGGGTCCTATTCGGCCTCCAGTTCAGTGAGATTATGCGTGAATGAATGGACATATGGATCCCATAGACCCTAGCGAGTAGGATATGGGTGAAGTAGGACTATCATATGCACTTGGAAGAGTACACTTTGATATAGAGTATAATCATAGAAAATATAACAAGAAGCATAATATAACATGCCAACGAAGTCTTGTACTTACATCACATAAACATACAAGCATACACACACACATGCACACATATGTGTGTGTGTGTGTGTATATATATATGTGTGTGTGTGCACATGCATTATGAATCCACAGTTAAAGTAAGGACTAGAGCATGAAGATGACTGTTTACCTGCCAGCTGTATCATCATCCCTCCCTAAATGTATTCATGATGTGCTTAATTAAATACAGGGATGAAATTTGTTAAAGTAATTATTAAGTTATACATTTGACTGGCATGTGTATAGAAACAAGCATTCAGAGAAGGTTAGTTATCATGAGTCACCTACAAACCATGACTGTTGTCTGCAAAAAGTGATTTTACTTTGAAAGGCTCATATGTTGCAAATAAACTGTAGATTTATGTAACTACAGAATTGACTGTTCTGTGCTGTTTTATAGTTTAAGGAACATTTTCTGCATACAAGACCATAATATGCAATGTGTCAATATATCCAGCTGTTTGTTTCCAGATTTGCACTCTGATAACACATAATATATGCCATTCAGATGCACCTCAGTTGCTCACTTACCTTTACCAAGGCATGACACAGAACAGTTCAATGGAGTTGAAACGCTTCAAGGTAATCCTCTACTGCTTTAAACATTGTTACCAGAGTTACATGTAGTTTGAATTTCTGTTGATATACTTTAATTTCTTTAGCTTGTCAGTTTCAGTTTCATTTTTTAATTGACACATACCTTAGTTTTGACAGGTTTCTTCAACAAGATTTTTTTCCCCCCTCATTTTCCTTTCTTTTTCCCTTCCATCCTCTGTCTCTCACTCTACTTTCTCTCTCTTGCTGTCTAACTCCTTATGTTAGCAGCATTTTTTTTATGGGTGGTGAATTTCATTTTTAGCAGAAAACAGTTTACCCTTTCTTTAAAAATTACATTCATGAAGGCCATGTTAGAATCTGGATGTTAATACAACATAATTGTGGTTTTAATCACTGTCAAGAGGGTATTTTTAATCACTTTACCAAGTGTAGGCAAGGCTAACTGGCTTTTGCAAGGCCAGTCTGGCAAAGGGTGCATAGATTGGGGGTGTCATGTTACTTGGGTGGCTAAACTTTGTACCGTCACCTAATATTTGTGGGTCCCCAGAATGGAAGTATTTTTATGTCACTCTGCTGGTGCCAAGAATTTTGAGGTGGCTGCTAGATTTTTTAATATTTGTGCACCTCAGTGAATCATTTTGTCAGCATAGGATATAACGTGTGCTGTATCTGGTGTGCCTCACACTGTATATTTCATTGCATGTTTCAAATGTTTTCTGTTGAACAAAGTGTTCATTTGTAATACTTAGACGCAGTATGTGTAATGCAAAAAATTTTAGCAAAAGTTTTGTCCAAATGACAGCTTCAGTGCTGGACAGGAAGATATTACAAATTTCATCACTCTTAATATTTGTAAGAGCATTAGTTGGCATCTGGAGGGTGAATTTTAGGCAGTAGTTGGAAGTGTGGGTGTGTGTGTGTGTGTGGAGTGTGATGTGTGATTCTACAAGTATCCAGTGGGAAGAGACCATGTTGGTAAGAAATTTTGGGGCAAAGGTGATGAAGCCAGACAACAGTTTGTAATCATCTTTGTGGATGAAGTTGAGAGGGGGGGATTGATATTTGCATGACTTTCTAAAAGTAGCTGTATGTGTTTAATGACTGTTATATCAAATATGTAGTAAGCCAGAAAAATGGGCAATTTGCAGGTGACTGAAAGAGTTCTTAAGGAATTACAGTCACAGAAATTGCAGAGCAAGCAGGTTAATGCTATTGTGAGTAGGCTAGCGTTGGAGGTAGAGAAGTTGACACCAGCCCACTTGGCGCAGTTTTGTGAGTACTGCATCCATTGCATACAGAATGATGATGGAGAGCAGACAAGGTGAGTAGAGATTTATTTCAGTCCTTATTAGTTATTGATTACTGATTTTATTTGTAACTACTTTAATATAATGGTCCCTGTCATTTTCTGAATTTTCCTCCTGTGATACGTGTTTGAGATAAAGTGTAATTTTTTGTTAAATTAAAACTGAACTTTCCATAACATTTCATTATGGTGTTATGTGTAGAGTATCATGTTTGGGGTGTACTGGGTAGGTGACCAGCTTAGATGAACTCAAAACACAAAATTAGTGCTGCTTTTAAAGCATTAACAGAGATGCCAAAGTGTGTATCAGCTGATATCAGTTATAGGATTGATATTAACCCTTGGATGCTGAAAGGACGACTAGTTGTTGCACTTTGGAATGCCAAGAATTTTGAACAACTACTATAGTTGTCAGGCATTTAAGTGCAAAGTAATGGGTGAAAAATTAAATCCTGGTCCCTTGCAAAGTGCAGTGGGCACTGAATTCTGGTGCCAAAGGGTTAAGAGAGCCTTTTAAAACCCCCAAGTGATATATTAGACACTTTCTAATTTGTATTACAAGAAATGAGAAGTCATGAGTTGCAATCCTGGGGTTATGTAGAAAGATTAATGTTCTCTTCCATGATTTTTCTCAGTCCTGGTAAATACTTGAGTTGTAGCATAATAGGTTCAGTGTCGAAAAAGAGAGAGGAACGAATTACTTTTCTGTCTGAAGTGAGGAAGGATCTGTTTGGGTTAAGAAATTTAAAAGATTTGTGAGACAAAGATGTAGATGTAATCAACACACAGGCTTTGTTGCAAAAATTGAAGTTCCTCTTTGTTGTGGCTGCAAACATTGCAGCTGGAAGGACCTGCTACCAAAGCTCCTAAGTGTGCTCGACACTAATGACTCCGTGAACCATGCTGGCATAGACATGACTGGCTCAGAGTACAAGTCTGAGGTTATCAGAACATTACTGATGGTGCAGTGGCGCTCATCAATTGTGACATCTCTGGCTTCAATGTTCATGTAAGTAGAATCCTAGGTTGCTTGATGAAAGATAAAGGCATTTACCATACTAATGGACTGCAAAAAGTTTGACAGCCAGTGGAATCAGCCACTGTATTTACCTGAATGTAATATGAGAGTTTTTCCCCCCAAAAATTTGGGTCTGGAAGTAGGGGACAGTAAAGTGCATGGAGGCACACATTATTTGAGGAAGCATGGTATATCATATATATAAAGTTCATACACCAACAAATGCACTTTTTATTAAACTTGACAACGTTTTAAAATTCACATTAAAACTCAATTTGACTTGCTCCTACATGTTTTGGTCTACGACCATCATCAGGGAGCCTTCACTAGAGCCTAGCTAAACTTATATTTAGGTTAAGATTCAGTAAAAACTACGTCGTTATATGTTATGTGGTGGTATGGCAGCATGTCATATGTATGGTATGTGTACTGTTCGTTGTGTTGAGTGCAAGCAAAACTTTTCACCATCTACAAAAATACCAGGCTAAGGTTGTTGAAGACAAATGCGGCTATATGGTTCAACAAAATGTGCAGAATCATACATCTCAAACCTAATTACATTAACATCAAGATCAATGGAAGAAAATCGCAGGACAAGAGGACCACAACCAATGCAATCAGATACAGATTAAATCAAGAAATCAAGTTTCTGTACTGCAAGAAGCAAAACTTCAATCAACGGTTATTTAATATACATCTGGAATGCGTACATCATTTTAATGGTATTTGGCAGCATATTCAAACTTCTATCAATTCACAAGTAAATGAGGTCGCACTCAACACGGCGAACAGTACACATACCATACTTACGACATGCTGCCACACCACCGCATAACATATAACAACGTAGTTTTTACTGAATCTTAACCTAAATATAACTTTAGCTAGGCACTAGTGAAGGCTCCCTGATGATGGTCGTAGACCGAAACACGTAGGAGCAAGTCAAAGTGAGTTTTAGTGTAAATTTTGAAACTTTGTCAAGTTTAATAAAGAGTGCATTTGTTGGTGTATGAACTTTATAGATATCAAAATGCATTGTACAATGATAAAAAAAATGGTATATAACTTTTTACTCTCAGTTGAGTTGTGTTTTTTTGGGATGGTACTCTAACAAGTAATAAATTTCACCACACACAGTTGCAGACCTATAATTTTACAAGATGTACAGCTTTCCATTGCAGTAAAATCACAATCTGCAGCCAAGTCAGTATTCTTTGATTTGGTGACACTGGATAGAAGATGGTTACAAAGTTGTCATCAGAAATTACTCTGCAGCGTATTGGCTGTTGCACATTTCTCATCTCCCCCAGCAGAAGCTGGGGGAGATGAGAAATGTGTACAAAATTTTAATTGGGAAATATGAGAGGAAGAGACCATTTGTAAGGAGTATGCTTTGAATGTCACTGAAACTGATCTTAAATAGTAATGAATGAGGTTGTTGATTGGACTCATTTGGGTCAACCTGTCAGGTAAACACCAGGCTAGTGCCTTTAATTAGGCCATGACTCTACTTCAGTGCCCTATCCAATTCATTACTCACTGTCACTAATATATTCAGTTTCACTTAGTTGTCGATAGTGATAAGGTTGTTAAACCAAAAAATGAAGTGAGGATAGAGTTCATTCATGTGCAGGAAAATGAAAGGAGGGGAATTTCTTGACCAGCTGAGTGACTGTGAGCTTTCCAAGAATGTCTGTTGCATGTAGTTAGTCTAATCTTGTCTTAAAGTTGTTTTTGTGTCCTGCTGCAATTTGTCGCAGTGAGGTGCCACTGTCCACCGATCAGCACCTGCAAGTTGTGAACAAGCTGTGTGCAAGCTTTGAGGAGCTAAATCCTCCAGAAGTACCACCTTTAGTTCACCAGCTGCTTCAGCTCTGCAAGGATGAACATGGTACAGCTCTTTTTCTTAGACTGCAGTCTTATTTCTGCACACGACTGTATAACCGTCTTCTATCCAGTGAATCAGAAAATGCCAAGTTGGCTGCCATCACTGATTCAGTTGGATTGGGTAAGTATTAAAACCTGTGGGTCTTGTTCAAATAAATGTCAGATACTTTGTATAGTGAAATTTGATTACTTGCCATAGGCACAACTCTAAGAAACACTACTGGAACTGACCGGTGTAAAGGACAGTATAACATATTTGCTCTTATAGTTCATACCTCCACATAATTTACTTACCCTTACTTTTAGACGCAGAGTTTTGGAAGTAAATAACATATATATGAACAGACACAGAAGAAAAGAGCAGTTGTAGTAGGTGATTAACAGGGATGCAAATACATCTAAAATTACAGTCACCAATATATGTGTTGTTATGTAGATATATTCCATTATTAAATTAAAAATATTGTCTATGGGAATCTGACAGATTGTGATATGATGTTGCAGCCAGCGAGAGTGAGACACAGTTTGCAGAGGCTACCGTGCTGTTCCATATCCATCAGTCTGCTAGGTTTGGTCATGCCAGCATCAAGAATTTTTTGAAGTTTATGAAGAATGTAGTGAATGCCCCAGAACTTGTATTAGATCCCTTCCTGCTGACAGTACTGCTGTCTATGTCAACTATATCGATCTACGAACAGCAGGTATTTGCATGTTCAAATGGCATGGAATGACATCGTGGTTAGTTTGACTGTAAAGTGAATTTAAAATTATAGCAATTATAGCAAGAACTATTTGCTTTCCAAGAGGCATATAGTTCTTGAGCAAATAATGCAATGGTCTCTCTGAAGATGGTGTAACAAACACTGAAACATGTAGGAGGTAATAGGTGATAAATGTATGTATTTAACTTATGTGCATTTATTTAGAATAAAAAGAAGAAATTGGCTGAAGTACTTGGTATTTCTGTCGTCTTTAAAGGTGACTGATCATATCAAATTGAGACATATTACTCAAAAAACCACTTATGTGAACAGCTGACCTGGAAGAAGATGAAAAAAAGTGAAATATGAGAAGTTAGACTGGTTCTGGTGAGAAAGGAGCCCTGTGTCTAATAGCTGACACCACCTTTCTAAAACAGGAGGCAGAGAACATAACACAGACACTAATAGCTGAATTTGAATGATCTGATTGGTGGTCAGATGAATGGATGAATAGTAGATAGATAGAGACAGACAGGCAGGTAGGTAGGTAGGTAGGTGCCACACTTCATATAATTTCAAACAACCAGTTACTTCCATATGGTGGATGCACACACTTGTGATGTAGGAGTGACACTAATGACACTTTTTTAAAGTCCTGAAATAATGAATGGAAATAGACCATAGAAAACTAATGGAACTTTTGTTCCAGCAATATTGCTGTGCAGTGTAAACTTATGAGTATGTCAGGCATATAAAAACTTTTTTTGGTCTTCAATTTGATGAGGGTAACTGTTCGGGTATTAAGAGAAGTTATGTTGTTGGTGCAGGTATTTGATATCTTAAAGTACACTATGCAGCGAGTAGTACAGGAGGAGGAGAGGAGGATGGAGTCTGCTTGTCTGCGTGATGTCACACCCAGCCAGTGTAATGTAGAGCTTGTACTCACAAAGTTGATGGAAAACAGGTACATTGTTGATTGGAGATGCTCATGAACAATATGGTCTCCTCAGATGTGATACCACATAGTCTGGTATCTTGCTACCAACATTTTGGAGGGAACTGTTGTTTCTGTCTTCAGGATGGTTCAAAATGGAGACAGGAGGATTGAGTGAGACATTTATAATGAGTTCCCAAACTACATGGCATCACATCTCTGAAGAGAGCAGTTTTTATATACACTCTAGGATAAAAAACATGTGGTTTTTTTCTTATAGGAAAAGTGATCTGGTTTTGGATTACAATTTGAAGTTCTAGAGATGAATTTTTTTCCACAAATGGATTATTTTTGTAGTGCAGGCCTTGAAGAATATCAGGAATCTTTATGATTCTACCTATTAAGGACAAAGGAATTCACTTTTGGATTGAGTTAGAATCCTTTGGCTGACCATGGTGAAGATGTAGAAGGTGGTGGCTGACAGGTGCTGCATATAGCTTAATGTGAATGCTAGACCACTACAGGATTGGTATTGTGCATATTCACAAAGTTTAGCCTTTGCCAGTACCACTTGGTGTGCGTAATGAAATGTGTTCTGCTGTAAACTTGTTAGCCCTTAAATTATTATTTTGTATGTGGTTTTGAGATCAACACGAAGTGAACGCATTTTGTGTCTGAGAAAACTTCTTAAATCTGACTTCATGTATTTCAAGTTTCAAAATTACTGACAAGATAACACAGCATTATGTTTACTTGTAGCTATGTTGTTGTAGTAGCAACAATTTTAGGTATTGGGGTGAATACATAAAGTAACAAGACAGGCAGTGTATGTATACCATAACATTGTGGCATGTTGGCTGTGCAAAAGCAAGAAGTATTACATATTCTGAGTGTATGTCTGTATCCTTAGTTATCCAGCATCTATGGCCTGTCTGGCTGTACCATATTTTTCCAAATTCTCTCATAACTTCTTGATTTTATGGAAAAAGGTTATTGAACATAAAATGTATGTTCTGTTTTTCTCTCTACAAATTTTGCTTGAAACATTTCTCATTCTAAGAAAAATTGAGTGGGATGCTACCATAAATGTATGTAGTTTCTCATGTAAAATACCCATTAATCTTATCATATTTTAATGAAACTAGAATTTGCTTGACAGATTAAAAAAAAAACAAATATCAAATTTAAAGAAAGTCCATCTAGTCTGAGCCAAGGTATTCCAGGTGGACAGAAATGCACACACACACACATGGCGAAGCTAATAGTTGCTTTTCGTACACGTTGCAAACTCACCTAAAAACAAAAATATGTCTTACAAAATTTCAGTGCGTTGAGGTGTTGAATTATGAAGTGGTATTCTTAAGGGAAATGGATATTCTATTTGATTTACCATCCCCACACAGGCCTCTCTGCAAAAAAATTAAATGGATTATTAGATGTGAAATTATAATCAGTGGAATGTAAAGGTAAACATATTCAGGAACAGGTATGCTGTTAATGCTCTCTAGGGTGTTACATCTTTTTTTCCAGTCTGCGAGAGCGCAGTTCAGTGATGGAGGGAATGGTGAATTTGGCTTTTATTCTGCTAGGAGCAAAAGCTGCAAAGGGAAGAGAAACTGTGGCAGAGAAACTGTGGAAGTTTGGTGGCTTTATATTAGTAAAACTTATAAAGAAGCATAATGAAGCAACTAGCACTGTGCTGCAGCGGCTGATTGACTGCATCATCTCAGGACAGACAGTCACACAGTACACAGGTGAGCAGTGTGATATTACTTGCACCACCGCAGATGCTGTCTCGAACATGACACATGTCATTTGTAGATCTTGGAATATGTGTTGGGGGGAAGAAGAAGAAGAAGAAGAAAAAAAAAGTCATTGATCTCACCAGTGCAGCATTACCTGCATTTGGTGCTCATGAAACACTGTGAACAAAAATTGCTTATTTTACTGCACTTTGTTTTACCACCACCTTAGTATACCTCCACTCATGACATACCACCACAAATTGCAGTGGACAAACAATGGTCCTATACTGGTGTTTGACTGTATCTTGTGGGTAAAAGAAAAGTAGCCATCTGCTATTTTATACCCTGTGTAATTGGGCAGTGTCTGTACCATGCCGCTGAAATTTTGTTTTTAATATTCTTGAATATGTAGATCTGATGGGTGGACGGAGTTACAGGATGAGCTTTATGTGAGTAATTTGTACTCCTTGAAATGTGTTGTTCATTGATCAAATCAATGAGGATAAGATACCTGGGCCATGCAGTCCACATGGCAGAGATAAAAAAAAGTCTGTAAAATTTTGGTCAGAAAACCTGAAGAGGAGACTCTGGTGGGTCCTTGTCATGGCTGGGAGAATAATGTTAAGATGAATATTCAGGGAGTATGGTTTGCAGATGAGACCAGGGCTTATCTGGCTTGGGATAGGTTCCTGTTGCAGGCTTTTGTGAACACAGTTAGTGAACCGTCAGGTTTCATTCAAGATTTGAAGTTCCTCGATTAGCCAAGCAACTATTGGATTGTCAAGAAGGACTCTGCTGCATGGAGTTGGTGAGGATCTCTTTTCCTTATTTCTTTTTGTCCTCACTCCTACCTTCTGCAGGTTTATCATCTGTTTGTGCATCAGAAAACCTAGTCTCATCTCTCTCTGTACACTAACCAGTACGGTCACTATGATATCATTATGCTGTCTAAGCCAGGATGCATGTGCTGAGTTATCTTTTATTGGTATTAGAGTGCAGGTTGTTTAGTTCATTTGTGAAATGTGTTTATTTGAACAATGATTATTCATTTGCAGTGCTTTTACAAAGTATATATCATGGCACACGTCACTGAAAATTTTGTAATACGTAGCCTATGTCAGCATTGCTGTTTACAGCAGTGATATATAGATACGTGGAAAAATTTAGAAAAATTGATTCAGTAAGGTTTCCAAGTCTTCTTTGATATGCTGCTATATCAATTGGCAAATATTTTCCAGAATTTCAGAGATCACTACCTCTAGAGGAACTAATAAGTCTACTTTTCTTGGGCCCTGAACAAGGAGGCAGCAAGCTTTCCTGACACATCAGTACCATGTACAAATCAACATGGCACAGTATTCTAGCACACTTGAATCTTTATTCTCACCACTGTGAGAAGCTCAGATCTTGGACAGATTCAGTGTTAGAAAGAAAGAAAATATGTTTTTCTCAGATGATGCATGGGTTATTCTAAACACAAACATAAACAGTCAAAATAATAGATTGGGGTTTTGAAAATCCCCTTGCAGTGCATAAGGTTTTCTTGCTGACCTTAAAAGTCTAAGGTCACAGTCTGGTGTGCAGTCAGTGTGTACAGAATTATAAGGTTGATGGTTTTTTAAGGAACAACATATTGCATCCATTACACTTAATGAATTCTGATATAATTCTTCAGGAAATGGACTGAAGACAAAATGTGTGGTCACTTTGTGAGATCTGAATTTCCACAGTGTTGATGTTGAGGATTTAGTTTGCCTGGTTGTTACATAGGGTAGCAGTGTTATTGATTCCTGATGTTTTGAAGGAACATACCCCCTTCAACTTCAAGCAGAACAGTGCCATAGCCTACAGAAAAATTTCTCAATGACTGCACTGCAGGGGTTATTTGGTAAATGGTAGGTAACCTGTGATTTGTGACCTCCCAGATTGACCGATTTAAACCTATGCAGTTATTTCTTTTCGGGGCACTGAAAGACAGACTTAATGGAAAAACCAACATTTTTTGCAAGATGTGAAAGAGTGTATTCAAAGAGAACTTGCTTATATTTAAAGGTGAGAACATCAGTGTTTGTTGAGAATATTTGCAGAAGGTTGGAGGCCTTCTTAGGATCAGGTGGTGGCACTTGAAAACTCATCTCTAAAATAAGTTGTGTTGAATGGTGTAGGAAACACAGACTGCATCTTGAGGGGTGCTTGCTTTCTGTGCCATAATACTTCTGTGACAGTTGTAGTACTGAGTGACATGCTAAATATTCCTCCTAGAGAATTGCCATGAAATAAGATACATATGTTTGAAAATAACAGGAAAAATACAAACTTCTTCCATCTGTTGCACCTACATGTTAACTACTAGGAGAAGTCTGAAACAATATTAAGGGAAGAAGGATAACACAGCATGTGATCTTAATGTGGTAGAAAATTTGTGAAGTTGGTGGTAGGAGAGGGACACGTTAATGTTCATTGTGTAGTTGCAGTAGTGTGCTGTCTGTAGTAACGTCTTCCATTCACAAGCATGTGTGCATGTGTTGTGCAGATTGCCTGTATCAAATATCTGTGACTGTACCACTGGTGCTTAATGAACATCGTGCCATCATCACCATGCTGTTGGAGATGCTTTCACAGTTGCCAGGATCTGTTGCTGAAAATGTGGTGTATGCGATGTTGCCAGTTGTGCGCTCATTACCTTCTCTTCGTGATGTTCTCATCATGGTACTACGCAAGGCTCTTTTTGCTCGGTAAGTGAGATATTTTTGTTTATTGATAGGTGGGTGTCTGCACTTTCATTTATCTGTGTAGATGCACTATCACCGCTATATTCTCGGTCTTTTTGTTGTCCTTTAACTGGTGTTGACCACATTGCACTATTGTAATGGAACGTGCAAGTGGCCCAGCTGGGTGATTGTTACATTTTTTTGATACTAATGTCAGTATCCATGAGTTAAGACTTGACTGTCAGTCTTGTTGTTCCAGAGGATTTACAATTTCTTATTCTTGGGTGGTGAAGTTTATGGACATCTGATGTGGCATGATTGATTTTTAGTAATCTGGGAACAAGAAAGATGGCAGTATCAGGGTTCCTGCAGCTACTGAAACACCTCGATGTGAAGGGGATGGCAGTACTGAGCAGCAGTCAGTCAAGTCACCCCAGCTGTTGTAATAGTCCAGTCAAACCTGGTCGCAGCTTATTGACACAGGTAACATTTCTGTTGCTGTAGCGTAGGAATAAACAGTAAATAGAAGCCAAGGACAGTGAAAATGAAGTTCTTTTTTTATAAAATGTCATGCCGTAATGGTGTGTAGGCTTAAGGTAAAGTTTCATATGTGCCTTGAAATCATATGGGAGAACAGAGATATAGGAAGCTCAATACAGTTTTAACCTTGACACTAGATAGAGTTGAGTGGTCAGCCTTACACTGTAACCCCTTTACACCCAGGTAAAGAGCCCTGGTTAGAAGATTGAGTGGGACACCAAGCCTGGTGTGGACATGGTGGCAAAGAAAAGGTCTTATGTCTGTGCTAGGAATCAAACGTGGTAGTCATCATGACAGTCTGTGTCACTACTATTCAGTGAGCTTTGATATCCATTAATACGAAGGTCTTACCAAAGTTGTGAGTAGTGTTGTATTACTGACTGTAGAGTGATATTGTAAACTGGGAATTACGTGGCTCAAATATAGGTCTGGTGCATCTGCACCAAAATGTTCTCACAGACCACTGCAATAGAGTGTCTGACATTTTATATTGTTTGTTTGCTGTGTTGTGATTTCATATAAAGTTAACGATTTAGCTTCAGGCATTGTTAATTAACCTTGTCATGTGTATGGATGTGTCTGCCTGGGTGCCAGCACTATGTGGCATTGGGTGAAACTTATAAAAAATGGAATCATAGACATAACCAGTCTGCCTTACACCAGTGGACCAAGAATCGCCAACAGAAACTAATACATTAAGCAGAAAGTTGGTGTCCTTGTGAGAGGTTGTGGAAGAATGGTGGTTAGAGAAGTCACAGCGTAGCTTGGAATGAGACACATATTGATACAGAGTTTGGAATACCAGAGAGTTTGCTGCTGTCAAATCCCCATTTGGTAATGCAAAAGGAACACGTTAGTGTGGCTTCATAGGTTTTTGAAGGAGATGCCGCTGAACATGATGATTTCTTGCTGATCATCACAGTTGGTTATGGAAACTGGTTGAAATGTTTCAGTTTCAAAACACAGTGACTAATTATGTGATGGCATTATGTCACATCTCCGTAGGAGAAGCCAACCAGAACAAAGCCCACAACCAATAAAGTTATGGGAACATTTTCAGATACCAAGGGATGTGTAGTGGTTGATTTTCTGCCCAGGACGGAAACCACATGTGCCACATGCCACATTCAGAAGCTTAAAAAAATTTAATGTGCACTTTGCAACAAGTGCGACCAGACATAGTGCATCTACACTCACTGAAAGTGAAAAGTATGACTGAGAAGTTCCTCATACAGGACTGGCAAAAGTGCACGAATTGTAAGGGGGATTCTTTTGTAAGAGTGACACCATCACTGTGTACTGGAAGTGACACCTAGTTTGTGTTTTTACCTTTGTTTTAACATAAAATAAACATTTTGGTACTGCCTATATTTAATGACGACCTGGTCACAAGGCAGAGATCTCTGTGTTCGGCTAAAGATAAAAAATGTTATGTATATGTTGATCCCTGGTTATGTACTGACATTATAGGCACAGGTTAAAATCTCTACCCTTTTTAGAATTTGGCCATCTAGTCTTTAGCCATTCATTTTATTGGTTTTATTGACTGCTTGTATAATGTTATATATTGTGGAATGCTCATTCCAGATTGATATGGAAACAGCAAATGGCAGCAATGAGGCCATTTGTCTCGAGTTACTTGGAGTGTTACGCAGATGTTTCATGCAGCAGGCTGATGTCAGGCTGTGTCTTTATGAAGGTAAGACAGTCACTGTCATGGAATTTAACAGTTCTGCTGCAACAAAGCTTGTAGTATTTTTCCCCAGTGTAAAGCAAAATATGATGCAGGCATCATTTTCTTTCAATTCTGTTTTTTTAGATATTCTGAAATCACAAATGGACAAACACACACTTTTACTTAACAAGACATTATTTAACAATCACATGTGCTGTAGCTGTTTTGCAGTAAACGACCCAGCAGATTACTCTGTCTATACCTGATGGTGGAAATTTGTACCATTAGCAGAAAGTTTCATGATGTGGAGTCCAGAACTATTTGATCACACCACACTGAAAAACATTTTTTTTTAATGATGTTTCTCTCACATGACATAATCTTCTGTTCCATTCATGTCGTATCACATGCAAAACTTCTATTCCACTGCTCAAGTAGTGCTTCAGATTGCCTTCATATGTTTCCTGCTGGTCTTGGTGGGCATTTCCCATATAGCAGCCATTCCTCCTGTAGGTGTAATGCATAGTTGAATGATTTGTTAACTGTCACATTACAAACCTGTAACTGAGAACTCATTTTTCCTTGTATTGTCACTGGATCTGTTTTGTGTTAGAAGTTAGATTTGTCTGTTTCCCTGCTTAAGACCATCGAACACATCTATACCCTGCATTCCTGTTGCCTTTAGGACAGCACCTATACTGCTGCCCAAGTCTTTAGTCAGACATT
>Ga0123352_10006801_pt1 | contig 17588 bp, 8 predicted proteins | sample TergutLab28metaG_FD_89700 | JGI IMG/M metagenome (GOLD analysis project Ga0123352, IMG submission 89700) | Labiotermes labralis P1 segment gut microbial communities from Petit-Saut dam, French Guiana - Lab288 P1 | ecosystem: Host-associated > Arthropoda: Insects > Digestive system > Gut ... | reverse complement strand
CCGGGACCTCTGTATCTGTAGCCAGAAACTCTGACCACTAGACCACAGAGGCGGTCTGTGTGTTACACTACTTCACTTTAAACATATATCTGATTAACTTAAGCGTTAGAGCTCACGCCTTCAATTCGAAATTATGGACCAGCATTTCGTATTGCTTGCTGCACGCGCTACACTGATCGAGTATAATTTTTTAATGCTTTGTTGACCGTACATCTTGATACGTAGTATATCCGTATAACATGAACCAACAAGATGCAATATTTTCTATTAGTTTATTTCAACAGTAAGCCTCTACGTGTTTCGAGCAGGCTTGCTGCTCGTCATCAGGGGGATCAACTCTGATCAACTCCGTGTAAACAGCAATTGGTATAGTCATGTGTTACGTTGACTATACCAATTGTTGTATACACAGAGTTGATCTTCCTGATGATGAGCAGCAAGCCTACTCGAAACCTGTAGGGGCTTACTATTGAAATAAATTAATAGAAAACAGTGCATCTTGTTGGTTCATGTTATACGGATATATCAAGATATGCTGATCTAGTAATTTCTCTACACATCTTCCGACACAAAATGTAAGTTTTATTATGCTCTGGATCTCATGAAATGAATTCGGTTTAAATTTTTTAAAAGTTTTGTATATCCCTTCATTAATGGATAAGGTTTTACCCCAAAATCAGTTTGGTGAATGATGTTACCATGGCACGATGACAACAGAGATTTCTTCGACACACACGCAACCAAACCGTGGACCAATCACAGAACACCCGAAGACATTAAGAGATTTACGCCACAGTGCTGTCACACGGTGGCTACAGCTGTTACAGTAAAGTGCAAGTATTGCTGTAGGAACTTAACATTGTATATACCGTGCATGATGTCAAATTCAAACTAACTAACCGTATTTTCAGGCACTAAAAAGTAAACATAATCTATACACAGTTTCCTTCCTACATGTTTGAGCACTCCCGGGGTTGGTGCCATCATCCGATGAGTGTACTCACCCCGGGAGGGCCCGAACATGTAGGAAGGAAACTGTGTGTAGATTGTGTTTGCTGTTTAGTGCATGTAATTTCGTTAGACATGTTGAAATTGCGGCAGGATTTTTAGATATGAATCGAGTCCCCACCCATTATATCTTTCAAATTATGTGAAGGAAACTTAGTCCTAATTCAGTTTTAAGGTCCTCAAGGATTTTGTTTTTTTAAACGACGATTGTCAATGGGTTTCATAAACCTTGTAGTGCGCATTAATTGTACCGACGTGCCAAAGGAGTGTAGACTACTAACTACGTCTACAGAATGACAGAATTGTTACAGGTGGATGCTGAAGTGATGGGTAGAAGACAATACGTCGAATACATAGGTAGGCGAAGAAATGGCGTGTCTGTTTCTATTACATAAACAAGTTCCCTCAATTCGCGAAGAAATAAGTAGCTACGCTCTATCGCAGTGTTCCTGATAATGGCAAGAACTTGAGTCGTCGTCCATTAGCTTCCTTGCGTTGCAGCAGCACAAACTAATTCTTTCCCATTTAGTCTGACATTGATACTGGTTTGACTTGACGTTGCATTAGACGATACAAGTTCGTCACAGAATTTTGGTGATGGGTAAATAGAAAATGCGTGGGCGTGGCCAACTTGGCAGGCATTATAGTCAGTACACATTACCATGTGCTGTGTCTGGGATACACGGAATTAGAACTCTGCTATTCATTACATTTCCCACTGTTTATCATTCACTCCCTTCTTTTACCCATCCAATTGCGGCTGTCGTTAGAGCTATCGCGAGAAGCTTGTCACACCTTGTCTGCACAGCTAGCAAAGTTGTGGCTGCTGTGTGGCCATGAGAGCAGCAACGGCTTCAGTTAAGGAACAGCATTACAAAACTGCAAGAAATCCCCCCGCATACATCTTCAGTTCGTTTCTAAGGTTTCTTTACAATCCATAGACAGTTTACGCCCAACGATGTTTAAATACGATATTTCTGACACAAAAACTTTTGTTTTAACGAATATTAAAAATAAACTCTAGCATTAAATTATGAAAACTCTATGTAAAACAACTTTTACGTACGCGTAAAATACATCATAAGTATATGTACAAGGTAAACATAACACTACCTACCATTACATAATGTACTACAAGAGGCACATAAACTACGTATATCCGAAGTTGATGACCATGGAACACCAAGTGTCTAGAGTTTTTCAATAAACTAATTGTATCCTTTTGAATAGCTCGCACGTAGAAATAGCAACAAATTTAGTAAACAAAAATTAAAGCATTTTAATCTTATTCAACATTAAAAATATTACCAATGATTGGTGCTGGATGATTGCTTGTCGAGGTCAGCGAACTGTAAGCAGCGAGTTTGTAAGAAACTAAAACTTCGTTGTGCATGTAAATGAAAAACGAAAAGCGTGAGTCCTCATTTAGCACTTACTGATAGCTGAGGTTGTCAAATATTGCTAAAGTAATTAAATAAATCTGAACTTAAGACGTAAAAGTAAATATTTTTCCCCCACAACGCCACAACATTAAGATTTGTGGCTGAGTGGCGGGATAGATGGACACATTTATTATCTTTTCACTAGGGGGAGGCGATTTGTCAGCTTCGCGCTCCACCCTCTTTACCTCGGCAGGCGACTCTCTCCGATAAGTAGTGGGTAGGAAGTTGGATGAATCCCAGTGATGGCCTGGACTCTCTGCAGAAGAGGAAGATTGAAACCTCTGCCCCGAATCGAATCCGGTCGATGAGCTCGATACGTAAGCATTATAGTTTCATATACTACTACTATTATTACCACCACCACCACTACTACCACAATAACAACCACAACCACAACAACAACAACAACTACTATTACTACTACTACTACTACCACTACCACCACCACTACTACTACCACTACTACTAACACCACCACTACTACAACCAGTACCGCCACCATCACTGCCATCACAGTGTCCACCACTACACTCCACATAACTGTTTGGAGCAGAATAATTCTTAAGAAGCCAATTAGTGGGTGGGTCACAGCCGGAAAAAGTCAATATTTAACAGCATGGGCTAGGACCCCACTTGCCGGACACATATATGACTTTACCATTATGCACACCGACTGAATAAACACTAGATGTGACACCCACCTGCTACAGGCAGTTGAATGTGTTCATTTGCTGTCGATTTAGACGCTTCGAAAGAAAGACACTGCCCTTGTTCCTATTACTCTTCTACGGAATAGGGGGCAGAGTAGTAGGACTGCTATGAAAATTATGGGGAAATCTGCTGCCTCAGCCTTAAAGCAAAAGAGATATATTTCTGTTCCGAATGAAGAAATGAATTGGCAACTCAAATTGGTGTCATATAACCTCTATATAATTCGCTTTCATTCACTCTTCTGACTGAGTATAACAAATTTTGGTTCAAGCACGCTTCTTAGTCTCCACGTATGCTTCTAATTCGGTCGACTATTACATGTATGCGCACTTAGATACATATTTTTAAATTAAAGCCAAAACATGTACAAATTAGTGATCTTTCTATGCCGGTTTACGTTTTCCGCATGTTAATTCGACCTTTATCCAATCAATATTGCTTATTTAAGTCAATATGACAATCGCCGAGGCTTGAACATCGTAGGGCGGTGAGTATAAGAACTGTCGTCTTCTAAGACATGACGCCGTATGTTTTGGTAGCAGGTTTACTATATTTCGAAGCATCGTACTACATGGATCATCAGGGTAAGAATGGAGTTAGCATGTTAAAACGCATTGGGATCCTCTGGAAAGAGGGTAGATTTCAAAGGTATGCACTGAGTGAAATACCAGGCAAGAGCAGTTGTAATCAAACCCACAACACTGACTTCTGAATGTAATTACGTTAAGTGATTATAAGGATAGTATATATGTTACAATTTGAGAACATGGTGTTGAGGAGAATATTTGGACCTAGGAAGGACGAGGTAATGGGGGAATGGAGGAGATTGCATAACGAGGAGCTAAATGATTTGTACTCCTCACCCAATATTGTGCGGGTGATAAAATCGAGAATAATGAGATGGACTGGGCATGTGGTGTGTATGGGTGAGGAGAAGGGGGTGTATAGGGTCTTGGTGGGGAAACCGGAGGGAAACAGACCACTGGGGAGACCTAGGCGTAGATGGGTGGATAATATTAGGACGGGTCTCCAGGAGGTGGGATGTGGGTATATGGACTGGATTGGGCTGGTCCAGGATAGAAATAGGTGGCTGACGCTTGTGATTGCGGTAATGAACCTTCGGGTTTCATGAAATGCGGGGAATTTCTTGACTAGCTGCAAACCAGTTAGCTTCTCAAGAAGGACTCTGCACCATGGAGTAAGTAAGTAAGTAAGTAGGTAAGTGTATATGTTAGAATAATGAATGCGAAGAAACAAGTACGGCGAGCACAAAATTTTGTTTTAAAAACTGTTTGAAAGTAGCAGACAGGCATGGACACAAATGACAGAATACTTAGAAGACTGACAGCACTTTTGGAAAACAGAGCTTAGGTTGGCTACTGGAACAGAAATTTCTGTATTTCTCAATTTCCGTATTACTCAATCTTCAACAGCACTAGCAGGCGATTACTTAGTCTCTTACAATCGGTTTGTTATCTCAAGGGAAAGGAAGGAAGAATCACAGCATTCGTCTGGATGCGGTGGCAAACAGAAAATATTCAGTCTGCTGGCTTTCCAACCCCAATCTACTAGTCGTCCAGGCCAAAATTCAGCCACTTAATAGATTGAGCTACCCGGCTCATAGAAACGGTAATATTTTACCGAAGCGTTGACGAAACAGACGGTAGTGTAAGTTGGAGATAAGTAATTTCTTATATGATCCATCAGCTGTTCTTTTAGCAAACAACATTAACCTGGTATCAAGCAACCAGCCAGTCTAAACGATGCAGGCAGAAATTTTTAATAATGATCCTTAACATTTAGTTATAACGTGTTTAACGAAAGACGTTACATTTAAAAAGTTATTTTAAGTCTGATGTGTCTGTGGTCCACTTCATTGTGTTCCTACAGCTAGTGTGCATTTAAGGTTTTCAAAATTTTCCCGAGATAGTAACTCAGTAAAATTAAACTCTTGAATTTCGAATTTATTTACGGGAGAAAAAAGTGTAAACCGTATTTTAAAACAAATGAAGAATAAAAACGTTTAGAATGACAGAAGTAAAAAATCAGTACTGCGAGTTTCAGCGGAACTTTCACCTCAAATACAGGAAAATTATAAGCAGAAAAGTACAATTTGAATTGTGGACAGGAAACAAAACACGATAGCAGCATATGTGATAGTGGATTTTGTTGTCTGCAGATAAAACTGGCTTAACACGCATTAGTGTACATATATGAATAGCGTTTGTCCGCTAATAACGTGAATGTCCGCTAATAACGTGAATGTACTGCATCTCTGGCTTAAGCTTGGACAAAAAGCCTAATGAAATAAACTAACATTATTTCACATACAGCTGAAAATTACTTAAAAAGGATTGCAGTTTAATACTTTCAAATATCAAGATTTATTTATCTGAAAACTAAGCTAGAGAGTGACATATGACGCCCACCTATCTTTATAGTACAGTCGCTTAAGTAGGTAGGTTTTCACCCTTTCATAGGCCACGCAGGCCCTTAGTGTGAGTAGAGGTATAGCTCTACTCTTTCTAGGACCTCGGCACTCTAGATGGGGTGGGAGTCAGCCCCACGCCCCGGCCGCCTCTACCCCCAGGAAAGACCCAGTATCCATCTTACAGGAGTCTGTGTGGGCTCCAGGGCCGTTCTGGACAGGCAGAAAATCGTGTCCCCACCGGAATTCGATCCCGGACCATCCAGCCCGTAGTCAGTCGCTTACCGACTGAGCTACCCGGCCCACTAGTCGCATAAGTACTTGAATAATTTTGCTCGAAATAGATGTGTGAGTAAGCGCATTTCAGTTTTTCGTGGTTGTCGAATTCAAATACGTATGGATTCTCTTTCTGTTTGCCAGGAAAGGGTAGCTCTTGCAGCATTGCAAGAATTTCGGAAAACATTCTGTTACAACTCCGCACTTTCCGACATTTACTAGAGATGTGTTTTCAATAGGGATACATCAAATCAGTGGTCACTTGTCTCGGAAACAGAGATGACCAGAACATCCCGAACGTTAGCAGTATAGCCCACACTTATACGACTCCATCACACAGACATCAGAATCACACAGTATTTGCAATAATTTAACAGTAGTTATCTTTCGCACTGCTATACGCATTAATTTTGTTTCGTAAAGTTTGTATAATACAAAGTCTACAGTGGTCTAGGTACATATATTTGTAAGAATACAACAGCAAGAATGGCGGTGGGATGTACCTACGCTTCAGCAGGTTTGTCAGGGATATTAGCGTACATAGCGCGGAACGTCAGTGTTATCGTAATTTTAAAATGTTCGTCAGGAACTGAAACTGATAACAGTATATCTAGAAAACAACAACCTGTGGAGGCCGAAGTTATAGATAGCTACTATTACATCGTCGCGATAAATTATCAACGGAAATATATTTAGGAGATGCGATAAATATATTCCAGTTTAAGAAATTTTCTTGAGCGCTTGTAGAGTACAAATGGAAAATCTCTCAACTATTTTACCAAAATTGGGGCACATGTTCTCTAATTTCGCCGTTTCACTATTTGTGTCCTTAATTAATAAATCAGGGTCCTATGTTTTTATCTGTAAATTAAATTCGAACACACACAAAATGTTTGTAAATACTTCGAATTACTGTGCTGTAATGAGTTGGAAAATATTACTGAATATTACCTGTAGCATTTCTTACATCATATAAACTGGTATTCTTACTATACATTTAATTCTATTTAATGTGCATTTCAAGCTCTGTACGTGCAGAGACGTTTGGCAATGGTCATCTGGGATGGTATTTAGATGATGAAACAAATCCTTGCATAACATTTGGAAAATACACAACACTTTTTTAAGTTGTTCAATCACCAATTTTAAAGGAATAACTGAATTCCAAAATCATTTTTGCTTAACCGAAATTCCAGCAGATCTTCACATACAACATTTCTTTAATTAATAATCTTATATCATTATGTTCACATTAATATTTTCCTTTACTCTCCACTTTCCGAATGCGGACTTCCGGTATTTGTAGTTATTATACTGAAGATATCTTCTTCTTCCATTGGCACTACAGCCCACTGTGGGCTTTGGCCTGTCGAACAACGTCCTTCCGTTTTTTACTATCTGCCACCAACTCTCTCCATCTTCTCACTCCCAGCGCTTGAAGATCTCTTTCTACTTCCTCTTTCCATCTTTTCCTGGGTCTTCCCTTCTTCTCGTCCCTTCCAGTTCTTGAGTGAAGATCTTTTTGGGCATCCTATCCTCCTCCATTCTCTCTAGGTGACCTAACCAGCTTATCCTATGCCCTTTTATCCATTTAGTATATTTTCTCCTTTGCTCATATCTTCTAATTCTCGATTCGTTTTCATATTTAGGACCATATATTCTTCTAAATATTTTCCTTCCAAAAATTAGCAGAGCTTGTTCTTCTTTCAACTGAAGATATCACAAGTTATAAAATCATGTATGTGACTTGTAATTACTGAATTTTATAGTAAGAGCACATTAGGCCTTCAAAATGTGTAATTCAGTATTTTATTTTCAGTATTATTACAAGTCCTACATTACCTTCCACAGAAATACTAAGCATATAGTGCAGTATAAACCACTGTCTCCTAATTCACAGATTTGCACAGCACATCCAATAGAACCTTTCGGTCATTAAAATTTATATAACAAGAACGGAGAGGCTGTGAAGAATAATTCGCAGATTTGGCTTAGTTACGTTAAGTAGGCTGTTTTAAAGTAAGCCTCGCCGTTTTATGTCCATTAGCGGTACTGAAAGCTTAACGCCTACCAAAATATTTCCTTATATCCTTAGACGAAGTGCTGTGGTATAAGCAGTAATGTGTACAATAAAATTATATGTTGCTCCCTAATGAAATTAATGCAATATTTCCACGTTTGGGCAGTTGAATAAAGCAAAAAAAAAATACACAAGATAAATACAGAAATAAACATTGTTTACACGTAGCCATTTCTATCAAAAATTAGTTTTCGTTAATTACAATAACGCATCAATATAATTATTTTATTGCAATTAAGATTTCTTAGTTGTTTCATGTACAAGTGTACAATATTTCATTTGACTTGTTTTGGGAGTAAAACGTCTGGGGAGAATTAAGTACCCCATCATAAATATGAGTATTGTTATATTATAGCAATGCATTTCTTTCTGAATTAATTGTTTTAATCTCATAAAAACTTACCTTAACTAACTCAGTTGTTACAGGTGATATTCTAACTTCATGCTAGAAACAACACTGTAATTAAAGGACTGCACTCATACTAGGCATCGGTTGAATATTAAGAATTGCCATCCCATCAATACATTGCGGAGTCAACACACTAACAGGCAGTGCAGGGCCCTTCTCGAGCAGTCAAGGGACGCAAATTTGGCGAAAACACAACACAGCCGTTTGAGAAACCGAAAATTATTTGCTGTGCTCACAAGGGGCCGCTACCGGTTCTTGTGCTGAGACGGCTGAATGCATTGCACAACGCAACATTATATTATCTTAAGACCTAATTCACTATCATTCTAGCCTATAAACGCAGATTTCACCTTTTGTATTTTCTCCTTATATCCTGCGAATAAAAATTCTGAATGCTTTACTTATGTCTCTTGTGCGTTATAAGCTATATTCCCATCCCATTCTCCTTTAGCTAATAACTCCAATGTGTGATGAAGATTTCAAATCATAGATCTTCTCGTCATGCTGTGTTCTCCTCTCACTTTCTTTTCTCATTCACTCCCTGTATCTATTCTACCTCCAAAGGGATGTGTTAAGATTGATATGATAAAAAAGCAGCAGATGAAATTACGATTTTGGGAGTTTTAATTTGTATGTTTTTAGATCTAAGCCTGGATGCAAATGTGAAATGCCAAAATTACACCTCGAGGGAGGCAGTAGGGTTTATTTTATCCTGAAAGTTCACAGATTAGAAATAATTGTCCTATGTATGTTTGTCATACATGATATACTCGTACATATTGTCCTACTTACGGCGTCCCTATACACGGGCGGTTTTTGAAGGTGGGTCCAGGCAGATACAGAATTTCTATGCGGTAAGCCTTACGTGATCATCGAAAGATAAAGGGACCCTCTCTATATCTTCGGAGATGAAGTGGAAAACAAAGGGTAACACCGAACTGAGAATTAGTTCCTTGCACGAATTTCATTAATGGAGAAACAATACAAAACTTGGCACAGCACTACTGTTATTCAATAGACAACGGAAACCACCTGGGTGCAAATACGAGGGGATTAAATTCTTCTGGGATATGACGCCGCGACTACTGGAAAATAATAATGTTTAGGAAAACATTACTGCCTTTATATTCATAGGTTTAGCAGTTCATACCTTAAAAATCGAGGCAACATGATGTCGAAAAGTAGTAATTATTGTACAGTCGACACAGCGACATATCTCACAAACTTATTTCTCCCATCAAAAATATGAAAAATCAAATCTCACATAAAAGTATAAAAAGTTCGTCTCGTTTACAGCCACCATCTTTTACAGTGCTGTCAGCATCTCTTTGGAGGTAAATTCAAACTGCCTTTGTATTTTTATATCTTGACTTCTACTCGAACCATACTACGTCGACATGCAGCAGTTATTCCCAGCAATCAACACCCTGAATTTAGAGGCAAAATTCTGCTCCGAAACTCCGGTAAACACCTTTAGTCGATTAACTGCCGTACACCAGAGGACTTGAACCTTCAAAACACGATGTGAATCTAGAATCTAGTATTCACTTAGGAAAGGAGCCATCGTATTGTTTACATCAACCATGTTTTACAGTAGCGTCGGCTTCACTTTTGAGGAAAATTGCAACTGCTTTTGTATTTTAACTTTCTCTCTAATGATATTATTTCGATACACAGCAGTAATTTTTAACATGATAGTGAAGGTAAAAATATGAGCTGTCACAGGGACTTAAGAAAACCGAATGTCCACTCAGTGACAATTAGCTGTTCTTGATTTCGATCTCTCGCCGTGTTCTGAATGTCGTGTGCTTTCTTCTGGGTAATTCCCCGGCGTCTGAATTTTTATATGCCGACGCTTCGGAACACTCTGTCTGCTCCATCTTCATAGGCGGGTAGGTAGCTACCCTTCTATGAAGATGGAGCAGAGCGTTCCGAAACTTCGGCATGTAAAATTCAGACGCCGGGGAATTACCCAGAAGAAAACATACGATAATGAACTAGCACAGCAACTGACGTATTTAGCAGCGCAACAGATAAAGCAAATGTAGTGACTTCAATATATCAAATTGGATGTTCCTCTCGATTAAGACACAGTCTTTTTAGAAATTACGACAGATGACATGGCTCAGTTCTTTGATCAGCACATTTCAAAACTTTCTTTCGGAATATCAAGTGACGGTGAAAATAAATTTATATCGGCACTGCAGAATGAAATATGATGTCTTCCTGCAATTTACATAGTTCAGTGAGCTCCGAAGCTCCATTCATCTTCTGAGGTCCGAATAAAGCTAAAGATGTTTACAGATGATTAGAATTTCCTGATTTAGCCTTCCAGCGTAACCAGACATGAAGAATGGGTTCCTAAAATGAGTTGAGCGTGCCAATATCTGTCTTGCGTTCAGAGTACACAAAAATAGACGAAAACGTGGAAAGTCAGGTTAAAAACAACGAAACCCATGAAATGGAGTCTTACTTGCGAAGTTAACAGCATTTAAGCATATCAGGAAATCCTCCGCCTTTTACAAAAAAAACTCATTACTCTATTCACAAGGGGTCGCCAGTGTTACATATCCTGAGCCAGATGAATCTATTCACACCATTCTATCGTGTTTTTAAGAGTGGTCATAATATATTCGAGAAAACAGGCTTAGGTTTTCAAGGTGGTCCATTTATTCATTGTTTCTTATCGAAAATTTTTATGCATTTCTTTCTCTTCTATACATGCCACAAGTCCAGCCCACCGTATCCTCTTCCGATTTGATCAATCTAATACTACCTGACGAAGTATAAAAATTATCAAGCTTTGTATTACAAAGTTAATTTTTTTCCCCCTTTACTTACCCAGTCCTAAGGGCCAAATATTCTCCTCAGCACTCTGTTCTGCAAAACTCAGGAGGCCTACATATCTGAGTTGGTACAGTACCATAGTACAGCACGTTGTCGCAAGAGCAACAAATCTTGTAATTCTTTTGTCGTGCTTGTTTCTAGGGAAACTAGAGTAGACACAAAGTTGAAAATCAGCTTCTTTAATATTACAGTTTATTCGGGAGTGGATGTGTAGATCCCGGTAGTGGATTGAGGTGAGTGATTAACTTTATGTTCCTGCCATCTTAACCCGGAACAGACTGTCACGAAAGATATTTGCTGTTTGTAGAACTGACTGGCTTGAAGTTTCGAGATGACTGTGGTAGCAAAACACAACTGTGGTTGTGGTTTGCTACTACTGGGATGTGACGCCATAAATTCCAGTAGAATGCTACCGACGTTTCGGAGTAACATAAAACATCCACTTTCAGGGCACACAAGGGTAGACTAAGCTCCAGAAAAAAGCAAATCCCCTAAGTTATCAGAGCGAGAATGACAAGACGTCAGTAGAATGGGAAAACATTCGTAGTAATACTGTCTCTACTGAGTCACCGGAGGCTTTCGACTGCGCTATCTCAGATGATTAAAAAAGGGAACGAATTTACATGACTACACACATCACCTCCTTCGGTCAGTCTCTTTGTCGCTTGAAGAGACTGGAACCAACATTCCAGGAAGTTCACAGAGTCGGAGAATACACTCTTGGCTTTGGTTAACGAATATGATGACACAATTCTGACTAATGTGGAAGATATAAAAACATATTTTGCATAATTTACTAATCCTGAGGAGCAGGATCATTCATGTGATGATAAAAGTCTGCTGTTTATTACGTTCATTTTAACATAAAATCTCTTAAACCTATTCATGGAACATTGCACATTTGGGTGAAATTTACCGTGATGGGGTTTAACATTCACAAAGTGTAAAATACCGATTCAGTTTTAAATGTTAAATAGTCAATGATGAAATAGTGAAGTTACAAAAATGAATCATCCTAAGGCTGGATAAATACATTCCTTTAAAACTTTGGATCCATCGTGCTATATTTCACAGTGTCATAACCCAGAATTCTAACATGTTATAACCAAGTCAGTATTACATATAATGAAACATAGTCTACAGATATGTTTAGAGTCAATCTGGGAGAGATTTTATACCCGTGAAAGACGCCATACTTCCTGATTTTCAAATTTCTGACGCTAGGTTGTATTTGCGCACGCATTCTACCGCTAGATTATTTATTTGAAGACCAATTTTTACGATTTTAATTTCCCATGCCAATGCCTTCATGAAATGTATTTGTGATATCTGTGCGATCAGTTAACGGACTTAGCATTAACTTTAAGCAGGTTTCGCCAAAATTGAAAGTCTGTAATCCTCGGAGGAAAATGTGCCATCTCTCCGTCGAAACCTAATACAGATGACCCAAATTTTTCAAGGAGAGAAGCAACGCAAAACAACTGTCTGCAAAGATCTCAAGTGAGAGCCAGTATTTAAACATTTCCCTAAGTTCTGTAGCGTACTTAAGACTAATATATATCCAGATTTTCAGTGCTGTGAAGATTTTCCATGAAAGTGCGTGTTTCCGGGAGGGTTGCCTCGGCGGGAGAGATGCCACACTTTCTGCATTTCGAACCTCTGACATCAAGGGTAAGTTACGCCTGAATCCAACTATTTTATGAGTAACTTAAAGAATAGTGAGCGTATTTGTCGGTCTGTCGTGATTTTTTCGTCTTTCCCTAGGAATGTTGTAGGGAGTCCCAACCCCTTGGATCAAGACTTCACAAACAAGCCTTTTTAAACAAAAAATTCTGGGTGCTTTTTTTCTTTATTTTCTCAGATTTCTTCAGACTCCAAATACTACATACGCCAGAGTTATAACTGAACATAATCCCATTTCTTTAAACTCTAATGCACAAAATAAATAGACTTTTCAGAAATTTGCGGTGTGTCTTGAGGAATGACTGTACATGTAATTTATTTAAACTGTGAGGCGTGGTTTTGACAGAGCAAAAGCAGAGGTATTGTTTTAGAGTTTAGTCTTCAACTTCCATTGACCTTTTGAGTTATATGAAGATTGAAACATTCTGGAATGATCTGCTACGGGCTTTACTGATTCCTCTTCTTATGTGATGGCGTAATTCATGGGCAGCGTTATTGGGGGTCTGTCTCCATTTCTTCCATATTTTATGAAAAAAATTTAGGTGCACGTTTATCTTAAGAATGGTAAGAAATTCTGATATTTATTCCAGGCCGAGATAAATTCATGTCAGGAAGAAATATAACGAACAAACTAACAGTACTAAAATAATGGCGTTCTCTCTCTTTCTAGGCAACCCACATGGAAAAACAAAATCGGGACGTTCCAGTTACGAATATGCTTCAACCCTTGGTCTACAGCAATGTTTCAACAAACCGTTTTCTATGGAGGAACCCCTAAAATAATGTTAATATCTCGAGAAAACCCTAAGTGTGAACAATTAAACAAAACATTGGGACAGTTGTTAGCGCACGAAAATTACGCCAGTATTGAAAAATTTCGCCAAAAAAAATCACGCAATAATTAGAGGGACTTTATAATTTTTCGTTTTATTTCAAGATTTTATTTATTTATTTATTTATGCCACAACCTGTCGCTATGAACTGCCGATCCCAGATGGAAAACACTGGTCTGGAACATCAGTTGCAATGAAATGTACTTTGTATGTTATCTGACAAACGTAGCTGATTTCAAAATATTGCAAGTTTAGGTACTAAGGAATACAAGAACTTCCTCCAGACTCTTCTTCTTCTTCTTCCTTTTCCTTTTCGTCTTCTTTTTCTCTTTATTTTGGGGTTTCATTACTAAGAACACAGGAAAATTCCACACAGATTTAGAACTCCAGTCAGCTTAATAATATCGACATCAATCGCTGTCACATTACGTGAATTTTTCTAAATTAACGTATCTTTACTCTTTCTTAAGCTGTGTTTAGTACTGTCGGTGCAAGAAACAATAAGTCACATGAGTAAACATTAGGTGCTTTGGAAGAAGTGTGTTATCACTTTATCTGTCAGACCAACAGCAGTGTGAGGGGTTGGGCTCTGTCGAAAGTATTACAGTAGTGTGTGGGTTTTAATGGACAATAATGGAGCATAAGAAAGACAAAGTCTGCAGAGGGTTTATTTTCTCTATTTGATTGGACACTCACTGAAAATGTTTGATATCCACCAAGACTAAAAGCGAGGTGTCAAAGAAATGAGATCCGTATAGAAGGCTGGGGATTGCCGTCACACTGTACTTCGTCGTGTATAACTTACAGATAAATTTAAACTCTACTGACGTAGCAGGTCCTCTCACTTTAAGGAATGATACCGAAGTGCAGTTTCTAGGAGCAAATGTAATATTAATACAAAAATAAATTAAATAAATTTCAAATGGTTGTAACAAGTATTTAAAACGAAAACTGATTGCTGTTCCAAATGTAACTTCAATACCACTTACATGAGAGCAATGCAAAAAAGATTTACTGTAGAAAAATACTAAAAGTCTTTAATATTCAATAACTTTCTACCTAGAAATTATTTTAAATTTAACCCCCCCCCCACACACACACCATACGTAAATGTTGTTCTATTGAAACGTTATGGACACCAAGTTCTATATCACGAATTGTTTGTTATTTTATTAAAATATGTGAAAAGAAACGAAAATCAAGACGGCGTAAAATGTATGATAAGACAAGCTCACTGTTACTCGTATACAGTTACATGCATAAATCAAGTAAAGAACGAACAAAATAAGCGAATAAAATTTTATTTTCTAGTGGAGGAACCAAGACAATTTACCCGTTACTCATTGTATAATGACGATTGAAAGGAGGATATTCCGAACGGCCAGCCTTATATTTTGCTGTCTGCAAAGACAGCTGCTGACTACGTTTAATATGAAAGTATATGTTATAATATTCAACCATCTGAAAGAACATCCATTCTCCACTAATGAAATTTTTATGAAACATACTTTAATATGTCCTAGCTTTGTCCTTACTAGCGCAGTACAATTCATGTGTGTCGTACTGAAAGGCAGGCAGCAGACAACAGGTATCTGGTGGCTGAACTTGTTATTTCAACTGCGATTTTGAAAGTCCTCTATATTCGTCCTGTAGTCTCTCCTACGACAGGTCAATTGCTTCTTCACAAGCGAAATATTCACAGTTGCAATCTAGAGCTTCCTGTTTCATTTTCCAGTACCCCTTCATTTTCTTGAGCTATCCAGTATCTGCTTACGTCTTTTTCATCGTCTTCCCTCGCTTTTACCTTTCCCTCCATCTTTCCTTCAATAACACGTTTCGCAAGGCAGTTCCCACGCAAGATATGATCTATCCAGGTAACCATCCTCCTTTTCAATTTGTGGATTATATTCCTTTCTTCCTTGATTCTATGTAATAATTCTTCGTTTTTCACACGATCGGTCCAACGGATCCTCTTCATCCTTCTCCAGTACCCTACTTCAGTACTTTCCAGATATTTCTGCTCTACTTTCAGAAGAAAAAAGTAGGTCTCTAGAGGAATATCTTGCATCTTCTCCGTTTCTGGACATTTATATCGCTTAGTAACAAGATTCCGGTCTTTTGAAATGTAATATTGTGTCATGTGGTGGGTGCATACATATCAACTTCAAAGGCTAACTTTCGCCTACCAAACCACAATTAATCACGTATAATAAGACCATAATATCAATCTTCATGGTCGTAAAAATCCTACATTACAGGCGATTATTTAATTGCTTCCCTAGTGAGTCTTTCTTATAACCCTCATTATCTCCTAGTATGTAACAGAAATCCGTGTGGAAAAATCCAAATATTCATAAAAAAACGAATTACATTTTATTTTCAAAATCACATGTTAACAACTCTAAAATTTTGATTTACAAGACTTTCTCAAATAATATTGTAGCTTAGTACGTATAAATCAGTAACAAAGTGTTTTTAAGCTTCGCTACAACACTTAAATAAGTATATCCGAATATTATGTTATAAAATATTAACACGCATTCCTTTCAAACTTGAAAGATTTTGTGTAATGACAAAACAAAAACAATACGTGACAGTATGTACCTGCGGCTCAATCAGTCACAGTGTTTTCATTAAGAAAGGGAACACTGAGACATATGGAGGCGACGTTGTCACAGGATGTTACGATCTGCTGTAATCTGAAGGTAACAAAATACACAACCTTATAACCTGTAAGACTCTATGCTTCTAGTTACGAAATGGGTGGAAAGCAGAACAGCTGGGAAGCATTCTCTCTCTTTTGTTTAATTTTCCTGAAAACCCTAAAAACAGAGGCGGAATGAAATCTAATTCAAATAAGTGACAAATTTTTCATCGTACAACGTTGTTCGGAATATTTTATTCCCCTGAAGAGTTAAGTACAAAGTGCACGCAGAAACTCGTGCAATTTTGTATATACGATATCTGATATTCTAGTTCATTTTAACTGAAAGTTTGATGTCTTGAAATAAGCTAAACTTTCGTTAAGTTCCAGAGTTCGAAGCATTACAAAAATCAGCTGCGTGGCTCTCGAGTTGTTGCACGTAGAGAAACACGTGGATTTAAAGGCAAACATGACGAAGAAAACCGGCAGAAATGGCAACCTTCCGTCCCGAACGCATTAGCGACTGACGGTAAGTTACCGAACTGAACAGTGACCGTGTTTGTGAGTGAAACCGACTGCTTGTGAAATGAGGCTGCACCGTACAATTTCGCAAGCACCGCAAGGGGCTTAGCTATTTCTTAAATTACTGTGTGGAGCACAGTCCTTCTTCATAGGCTGTTAGTTGCTCAGCTATTCAAGAAATTTCCCATCCCTTGTACAACCTAAATTTTATTACCTGTTTATACAATCCCGCCACTGGACCCTATCCTGAGACAGTTATGTCCAGTCTGTAACTATCTAATACCTCCCATTACTTCCTGTCTTAAGATCAACCATTTTTCTCAACGCTATATTTTCAAATATCCTGAGAGTTTCTGCCGTTGTAAGATTAAAGGCAAGAAGAAAAGTTTGGTTTCCCCACACTTGTTCTTCAATCGTCATTAGGTTTGTAGGTATTCGGTAACTGACAGGCAGTTACAGCAGGCTTCGGTGAAAAGTTGAAGGAAAAAATCCCCTTTAACTAAATAAATAATTAACTAACCAACCAATCAACAAACCAACCAATCATCCACCCATCCATCTACCTACCTAACTACCTACCCATCCATCCAGCCATCCATCTATCTATCTATCTATCTATCTATCTATCTATCTATCTATCTATCTATCTATCTATCTATCTATCTATCTATCTATCTATCTATCTATCTATCTATCTATCTATCT
>Ga0123352_10006800_pt1 | contig 17589 bp, 17 predicted proteins | sample TergutLab28metaG_FD_89700 | JGI IMG/M metagenome (GOLD analysis project Ga0123352, IMG submission 89700) | Labiotermes labralis P1 segment gut microbial communities from Petit-Saut dam, French Guiana - Lab288 P1 | ecosystem: Host-associated > Arthropoda: Insects > Digestive system > Gut ... | reverse complement strand
TCAAATAATCGAGCAACCGACGGCGTTTTCCTACCAACATTATAAGAGCGCGTTCTGTACTATAATCTTTTTTGTTTGACTTCAAATGTTCGGTCAAATGGCTAATACGGTATGAAAACAATGCTATCTGGGCTTCTGACGAGCCTGTATCAGTGTTAGACTTTCCGTATTTACCAAAGATTTCTTTCTTTTTTTCAGAATCTAAATACATAATTTTTTACATTATTAAAATGAGCGTGCAAAGATAAACGTTTTATTTTGAATGTGCAAGGTTGGGCGATTATTTTTTGAGAAATCGGATTTTTTTCCAAAAACATTTTGGTTGTTTATGGTTAATTGTATATATTTGTCGCGAAATTTAAGTAGCGTAGAAATACGCTGAAAAACAAAGACATATTAATTGATAGCGATTTGCTGTTGTTCTTGAGTATCACTTTTCCACAGATTGGCTCAATTTAATTGAGTTATGTTTCAAGAGCAAGTTTTGCGAAACGCCGTGCATGCGCGGCGTGGAACGGCTTGTTGGAAACATAGGCGTGGAAACCTGATACTCAGATAGGTTGTTTCACGCTATTTTTTATGTCCGAAAATCAGCCAATAAAAAGCAATTTATAAAACAAAACTAAAACCTCGCGATGTACAGGCTAATCGTTTAAAGCGTATGAAGTTGAAAAGTTTACAACTAATCCTTGTCGGAATTTTATTCTGTACAACAACGGTATTTGCTAATGTGCAAATAAATGCAACAAATTTTCCTGATGAAAATTTCAGAAATTGGCTTTTGGCACAACCTTTCGGAAGCGACGGTGTGATTACCACAGAACCACATGGAGGTGAAATGATAAGAATAACCACAATGGATGTTTCAAATCAGAATATATCCAACTTGACAGGAATAAGGCATTTTACTCACCTTCTTGAATTGAATTGCAGTAATAATCAACTTACTTCACTTAATCTTTCGGGATTGAATAATCTTCGAGAGTTGAATTGTAGCAATAACCAATTTGTCTCGCTTAATGTATCAAGTTTGGACAGTCTTCGAGTTTTAAATTGCAGTAACAATCCTCAACTTACAAGTTTAATTGCTATCAGCAACAATTTAACTTCGCTTGACATTTCAGGTTTGCATAATCTTGAAGTGTTGCACGTTTACAGCAATCAATTGGATACACTCGATGTATCAGCATTTACCAATCTTCGAGAGTTGTGGTGTCAAAACAATCAATTGACCTCTCTTGTTGTTTCGGGCTTAACCAATCTTGAATGGTTGTGGTGCAGTGGAAATCAGCTTACTACGCTTGATGTTGCAGGACTGACTAATCTTGAAACATTGTGGTGCGACGGCAATCAATTAACTTCGCTTGATGTGTCGAGATTGACCAATCTTCGTTGGTTGCTTTGCAGAGATAACAAATTAACTTCGCTCAACGTTTCGGGTTTAAGTAAGCTCGAAAGATTGGAGTTTGGAAATAATCAGCTTACTACCATTGATTTATCCGGCTTAAACAGTCTTGAAAGATTAGAAAGCCACAACAATCAGCTTGCTTCGCTCGACGTTTCAAATTTGAGTAATCTTCAAATGTTGTTTACAGAAAACAATCAACTAACTTCGCTTGATGTGTCGAGATTGAATAATCTTGAACGATTATTTTGTCAAAACAACAAGCTGATTTCGCTTGATTTAACGGAAGCAGATGAATTAAGTTTATTTGACGGACGAAATCAAACCCCAACACTTACTTTGATAAGAGAAAATGGTTATTATACTGTTGCCGTTAATTTGAACAATCCGCAAGAACTTGTTGTCGGTTTGTCGTATTTTGGCGGAATACTCACAAGCATCAATAACACAATTAGTTCCTCACCTTTTTCGGTAGAAACAGGTAATTGGGATTTTACATTAAGTGGAACGCTGACTTTGAATTATGGAATTGAAACAAACATTCAAGAAGTTATAAATGCAGACAGACAGCCCATTGCATTTTTTACCGTGATGGGTATAAAATTGCACGCCGAGCCTCAAAGCGGAATGTACATCATACTGTACGATGATGGCACGAGCGAGAAAGTCATGAGGTAAAAAAAGGCGTCATGCTAAACTTGTTTCAGCATCTCCAAGCAATTGAGATTGCGGGTCAAGCCCGCAATGACGCAAAACATAACAATTTTTTTTCCAAAACATTTTGCAAAAACAAAAAAAAACTGTACTTTTGCACACCAAAATTCAGCGTAATCTCTGGCAGAATATAGTAACCTGTGAATATTGCGCAATTAATCAACTTAAAAACAAGCAAAATGGACTTAATTAAAGTTGCAGAACAAGCGTTTCACGTAGAAACAAGTCATCCCGCATTCAAAAGCGGCGACACGGTAACAGTTGCTTACCGCATTCGCGAAGGTAACAAAGAGCGTATTCAGGAATTTCGCGGCGATGTGATAAAAATGTGCGGACACGGCGAAAAAAAGCGTTTTACTGTTCGTAAAATGTCAGGAAGCGTTGGTGTTGAACGTATTTTTCCGATGGATTCGCCCTTTATCGAGAAAATTACAATAAACAAATACGGTAAAGTACGCCGTGCCAAATTGTATTATTTGCGCAAACTTACCGGAAAAAAAGCCAAAATCAAGGAAAGACGAGTGTAAAATACTCAGAAATAAAAAACTGTTCCACGCGTTGGAGCAGTTTTTTTATTCAATTTTTAATTTTCGATTTTTTGTGAAATGAATACTTTTTCTATCGTTCTGATTGCCGTAGGTTTGGCTATGGATTGCTTTGCAGTTGCGGCTTGCAAAGGAATTTGTACACGAAAAATTCATTTTTTCTACACACTTCGGATTGCGTTGCTGTTCGGGTTGTTTCAAGGTACTATGCCTTTAATTGGTTTTTATGCAGGAAGTTATTTTGCAGAACAAATTAAAATGGTTGGACATTGGATTGCTTTTGCTTTGCTCACGTTTATCGGCGTAAAAATGATTATTGATTCGTTCAAAACTGAAAAAAATGAATGCGAAACGGACAATTCCATAAACAAGCATTTCAGCTGGAAAACACTTATTATTTTAGCCTTTGCCACAAGTATTGATGCATTGGCAGTTGGCGTGGTATTTGTTCCTTTTCCCTGCACAATTTGGAAAGCATCGGCGATTATTGCAGTAATAAGTTTTCTGTTTGCATTTTTGGGAGTTGTTCTCGGCGTTTATTTTGGAAAGCGTTTCCGCTTCAAAGTGGAAGTTTTGGGAGGTGTTATCCTCATTGCTATCGGACTGAAAATATTGGCAGAACATTTTTTCTTTTAGGGATTTTTTCCTACCTTTGCCGAGCTTTTTAAAAAAGTATTAATTTTTTCGGGATGTAGCTCAGCCCGGTAGAGTACGCGTCTGGGGGGCGTGTGGTCGCAAGTTCAAATCTTGTCATCCCGACTACTGAAAATCAGCAGGTTAGACAAAAAGTCTAACCTGTTTTAATTTTGACTACTGACGGCTTGCTGACGGTTTTTAGGCAAATAGATAGAGATTTCGAGTGAAAAAAGTAAAAACTGATATTATATTCGTTTCATTGAGTTGGATTTTTATGGCAAGAATCGTGAAAAGAAAGTGTTTGAAAAGTGGAAAATAATTTCCTCATACACTTGTTGTCATTCGTTTTGTGTGAATATGTATTTTGGTATAGGCGTTTAGACCGTCCTGTTTATTTTCTTATTATTCAATCTTTTAGGTTCATTGACAACCATTCTTTCTATGAGCAAATCGAAGATTGACCCCATAAATGCTCTTCGATTGTATCGGAAATGATATTCATCAAGATAACCCTGTAAATGCTTATTTGAGCAATGGTGGTGTATTCCGCGTAACCAACCCTGAATGTTCATTATGTGAATATGCAGTTGTTTGAAATTTTCACCTTTCTTTGCCTTTACAAAATGTTGTGTTCCAACACTTCTTACAAACAAAGCCATTTTCCCACTTTATTTCAGACAGATATTTTAAGCAATCTTCGTCGGACTGATTTTTTTTATAGAACGCTATTAAATTCACACCTGCATATTTTTCTCTTGCAACCATTCCGCAAAGATACTAAAATCTTTGGGAGACTTAAACGCCTATACCAATATGTGTTTATCCATATTTTCCAGTAGAGAAACTGATATCTATTTTGAGAGTTACAAATGAACAGTTTTTTGTCATATAAAAATGACAAAATGACACAGTTTGTATTGATGGCACGTTTATTGCTTATATCTCTCAATATAATTGTTTTATGGAACAAGAGAAAAAGACATTTAAGATTTTGTCGATTGATGGCGGAGGTATCAAAGGGCTTTACTCGTCAACAATCTTAGAACATTTAGAAGAAAAATACAAGTGTTCTATTTCAGACCATTTTGATATGTTATGTGGAACATCAACCGGAGGATTGATAGCACTTGCCTTATCTTTAAAAATTCCGGCAAAAGATATTTCAAAATTGTATTCTGAGGAAGGTCAAAAAATATTTCCAAAAATGAGTAAGCTAAAAGGTATCATCAAGCAAGTATTGTTTAAAGGAAAATTTCCACAAAAACCATTAAAAGACAGTTTGCAAAATCTTTTTCATGATAAAGAATTGAAAGAGAGCAATAATCTACTATGCATACCTTCATTCTGTTTGACAAATGGTAAAACAAGGGTATTCAAAAAAAATCATTCTGTTCTTGATAGAGATGATGAAATCTTGTATGTAGACGTTGCGCTTGCAACATCCGCAGCACCTACATATTTTCCTGTTCATGAAATCCACTCCCTTTCAAGACAACAGTTTGTTGATGGCGGAGTTTGGGCAAACAATCCGACTATGGTGGGATTATTAGAAGCCATTACTTTTTTCGTTGGTGATGGCAAAGAATATGGTTCAATTGAAATTCTCTCTATAAGCAGTTTAACCAAGTCAAATGGATTACCAATTGGCAGTCGTAAAGAAAAATCTTTTTTGCATTGGAGAAATGACTTATTCGAGACATTTATGAGTGGACAGAATTTTTTTACGAATTTTTTTATGGAAAAAATGGCGATACACATGCCCGTGCCCATAAAGTACACAAGAATACCTACTGCAGAAGTTTCCTCAAAAAATGAATGTTTGGTTCAAATGGATTTAGCCACAAATGATGCTTTGGATTTAATGAAAAGTATGGGATGTGACACAGCAACGGTCTATTCTAAAAAAGATGAAATTGCACAATTTTTTAAAACAAAAAAGACTTATAGTATTAACAATTAAATTATTTATAATTATGGCAAATTCACACCATTTATTTTCAGCCTACAATCAAACGATTAGGCTTTCGGATGAAAACCGACAAATTCTTTTAACTGCGAGAGAATCTTTACGAAGCAGGATGAAGGTTGCATTTGGAAAGCTGCCAGAACAAGACAGAATGAAACATACCATTGAATTTCAAAGTCAGGGCTCTTTTGTTATGGATACCATTATAAAACCAAACAAAGATAATTTCGATTTGGATGATGGCGTTTATTTTCAAGGAAATCTTCCGGAGGAAAGACGTGCCAAACCTCAAATTTTTCACGACTTGATAATTCGTGCAATAGATAGAAATAATGAAATAGAAGATATTGAAGATAAATCAACTTGTGTACGCGTTAAATATGCAAGTAAATATTCAAAAAACAACTTAGGATTTCATATCGATTTACCTATCTACTATGCAGAAAATTTTGAAACTCCGGAATTGGCCCATACACAAGAAGGATGGATTGAAAGTAGTCCCGTTGAGTTTATCGCTTGGTTTGAAGAAAAAACGAAGTCCGGATTTCAAAAAGCTTTTTTGTACGATTCATTGAAATATGCAGAGCCTTTCGAGAAGTGGTTGTCCGATGTACGCAAAGCAGACTGTCAATTACGAAGATTGGTTAGATATTTAAAAGCGTGGGCTGATTTAAAAAGGAGGGAAATGCCTAGCGGAATTATAATGTCAATTCTCGCCGCGAATAATTATGTTCCTAATGAGAGGGATGATATATCCTTTAGAGATACTTTGGTAAATATAAAGGCAGAACTTGATTCTAACGGATGTAAATGCTTTAGACCAACACCTAAAAAAGGCGAAGATTTATTTGCGACGACTTCAGCAGAAGAAAAACAATATTTTCTGTCAGCACTTGACAGCTTTATTGTTTCTGCAAATCAGGCAATAGCTAATCCTAATACGAAAGAAGCTTGTTTGAAATGGCAAAAGCATTTAGGAGATAGGTTTCCATGTCATTTAGTTCCTGATGAGGCAAATGCGAAATCCTATGAAAGTCCTGCTGTTTTTCCTCAAAATGCAAAAAACGCATAATGTCGGTATTATCAAGGATTTTAGACAAAGTATATGCTGATTTATCTCAATGGGAAACTATTGACAGAAACTCTATTATCAATTCTCTTCCGAAGAAAGAATACTTGGAAGTTTGGAAAATTGAAGCAGAAATTAAAGTCAATAACTCTTTGAGAGAGGTTTGTTTATTTATTGCTTTTGATAAGTTTTTTCCGCTATCTATTCCATGTATTTATTTAAGTCAGGAAAGTTATGATACAATAAAATATATACCGCATATAGATGAAGACCGCTATGTGTGTACTTTTCATAAAGATGCTGTTATTTTGGACAAAAATAATCCTTTGAAAATAGTTTGCGATTGTCTTAGACGAGCAAAAGATATTATACAACAAGGACTTGAAGGAACTAATCATATTGACTTTCGAGATGAAATTAGAGCTTATTGGAGAGATTCTGTTTCTGATATGAATCTAATTCAATACCTTTCGTTAATAACCGAATATCCAAAAGAAACAAAAACTTTCAGAGTATATAAAATCAATCAACCATACAACGGTTTTAAGTATTTTCTCTATGAGGAGGAAAATAGCATATCAAAATTATTTTTAGAATTTCTTGCAGAAAAAGACTGCAAGGGTTCTTCTTTTGATGCCTTATTTTTAGCAGACTATAAAATTAATTCTAAACCGCCGTTTGACCTTACTAATGAAAGTGTGCTTAATTCAATTAGTCAATCATCCTTAAAGATATTTAAAGAATACATCAATGGGAAAACTGTCGAAAAACATATTTTCTTTTTAGCAGAAACTACTTCAACTCCAATTCTTTTGGGATGGAAACACAAACCTCTAAATACAAAAATAAATGGATTTCGCCCTGGTACTTTTTCTTCTTTTGATATTTTATCTAAACGTCAAAAGAACAATCTTGTTGAAAAATTTTTGGTAAGCGAATATAGTAATCATAGAATCGAAAAAAGAACCAGTGGAGTTATTCGTAAAAAATACGATTTTCTTGTTGCAGGGCTTGGAAGCATCGGTTCTAACTTGATTTATTTTCTGAATGGGATAAACTACCCTAATTACAAATTTATTGATGACGACTTTCTTCAGCTTGAAAACATAGGCAGGCATCTTTTGGGACTTAATAATGTTCATTCAAACAAAACCAATGCATTGAAAGCGTATATAAAAAACATACGACCAGACCAAAATGTTGTAATAAAGACAGCGAGATTAGAATCAGTATTATATGAAAATCTTGATTTTTTTAATGATTGTTCATACGCATTTATAGCTATAGGAAATCAAAATATTGAAAATCTGCTCGTAGAATTGCATAATGAGGGAAAGATAACCGTCCCAATGTTTTTCCTATGGGTAGAGCCTTATGCTCTTGGCGGACATTGTTTGTTTATTCATCCCAATGATAAAGTTTATGTAAATGAACTTTATGAAAATCATCTTTATCGTTTTAATGTTATAGCACCGGATGAGTACAAAGCTTCAAATCCTGTGTTAACAAAACAAGAAGCTGGATGTGAAACTTCTTATACGCCATATTCCGGCAACGATGTTATTTTGTTTTTATCATCTATCTATAAATGGATAAACGACATTATACAAAAAGATATAAAACATAGTATAGCTGTACGGTGGATTGGAAATTTGGACACCATAAAGGAATTGAAAATACAAACAGCCGATAATATTTTAAATCGGGAATCCTTTAGCAATGAAGTAATTATTTTGCATAATGACAATTAAACGAGGCAAATACAATATCAATCTGTCTGAAAATGTATTGTATATACTTAACAAGTACATTCAGAATAAAAACCAAAATGAATCAGGTGGTATTATACTCGGCTGGGTAAGCAACAAAAATGACAATAATATTTATGTAACAAAATTATCATTACCAACTAATTTTGACAAATCATCTCGGTATGCGTTTGAACGAGATAAGCACATAGCTAAAATTATTACGGATTACGAATTCTACAATTCTAATGGAAAAATCGTCTATTTAGGCGAATGGCATACACATCCTGAATCCAATCCTTCGCCCTCATCTGTTGATATTAAGATGATAAAACAACAATATAAGAACAATAAAATCAATGTAGATTTTTTAATTATTCTGATACAAGGAGTGAAAAGTTTATGTGTTGGTCTTTATGATGGTAATCAATTAATTCACCAATAAAAGATACTGTTCAAAAATATAGACCATTTTTAGGCACAATCTTATGGGCAGTGCCTAATCTTTATTGTAGCATTTCTACCTTCTTACTGTTTCACTCTGCTCTCTATCCTTTCGTATATTGCCAAAGCCACAAAATATTCCTTTTTTGATAGCAAGCAAACGTTCGTTACAGCGATTACCGCAGATTGAATCCCTTTTTACCGTTTCACGGCAAAATTAAAAAACAAAAACCGCTTCGGCGGTTTTTGTTTTCTTATACAAGTAAAGCCTGTTTATGGAGCGGACAAGGCGAAGCCTGTGTCCGAGCGGGGTTGTGTGCTATTATATGGTTGAACATCGAACATATCATTTTCGTGTTTAATTGATTAATTCTGTCTGAATGCACCGAAATAATTTGTAGTAAGAGGCGACTTATCCGTTTCCCTTTACGAAATTGCAAAAACGGGATAATTTGATTCATACAGCCGTCAGTCGACTATTTTGAGAACATCCTTGCCGTGTTCGTAAACTATCTTTTTATGCAATGAAATTTTCGGAAACGTTCGAGGATATTGAATTTTTTGTTTCCTTCTTCTTTGTTCGGATCATAGAGCAGACCTGTACAAAGACATATCCGACGTTTTTTCCGTAATAGAATTTCATAATAGTTGCACGATGCACAAGCCAACCAAAATTCTTCATCGTCTGCCAATTCTGAGAACGTAACTGGTTTTAACCCAACTTCTGAATTGAGTTTTAACACAGCCAGACTTGTTGTAAGGGTGAATATCTTGGCGTTGGGAAACTTTGTACGCGAAAGGTCGAAAATTTTTGCTTTGATTTGCCGGGCTAATAAAGAACCTTTTTAGAACTGAATCTATCGTTCGACTTCATTTTAAGGTAAGCACAAACTTGGTACCATCTCACTATGCCAAAGTCAATATCAAACAAATAAAATTGAAAAACCCGCTGAAATTCAGCGGGTTGAAGATAGAGAAATATTTTCTGTATATTGTTATGTATCAGCAATGTAACCTAATTAAATAGAGAAAGTAATATTATATATCACTTAGCTTTTGCGTTTTTAATAAACTGACATTTTGAAATAGCATTAGACCATCGCGTTGGATTTTCTTTTATCAATTTTTCAATGATAGCAGCTCGCGGTGTCATCTCATGTTGTGAAAACGAATTTTTGCTTGTGATTTTATTTCCTTTTGAAGTTATATAATGTGGCAGTATTTGCGGAATATTCACTTTTGTACTGCTTTCAAAATTTTCTACTACAATTTTTTCTATTTGGTCAAGAAAATTTTCGACATCAGAATAATTTTCATTTATATTGGATGTATTTTGTTTATTTGTAGATTTAGGCAAATGAATATCAGTACCTTTAATCACATTATCATATGCTTTTGCTTCAAGCATACAATTTATGATGATATTTTTCAACTCCCTTACATTGCCCGGGTAATCATATTCTTTCAGACGCTCTAATGCTTTATCTTCTATTTGGAACTTGATTTTATCATTTCCAAAATTGTCTTTCAATAGTTGAGAGTCGTTTAAAAAATGATTCACCAAATCCGGAATGTCATCTTTTCGCTCTCTTAAGGGTGGAATCAAAATTGTTTTTATTGCAATTCTGTAATAAAAATCATTCCTAAAATCTCCATTGTTTAAATCTTCATTAGTTGCACAAATAAGCCTTACATTGAGATTTATTTTTCTTCCTGTTTGTATTGATGTCAATTCTTTGGACTCAAGTGTTCTCAATAACATAGCCTGTGTTTCAGCAGGTATTCTTCCTATTTCATCTAAAAATAGTGTCCCATTTTGTGCTTTATTTTATTGTCCGTAGCTCCTGTAAAATCTCCTTTTTTATGTCCAAATAACATTGACTTTACCATTCCTGCGTCGCCGGCAAAAAGGCTACAGTTTTCTTTTTCATACGGAAGTTCTTTTCGAGGGCTATCTTCATGTATTGCTCTTGCTATTAATTCCTTTCCTGTGCCCGTTTCACCAAGAATTAAAATGGAAGTATTAGCCGGCTTCAATTTCTGTAGTTCTCCATAGACTTTTCGCATTGCCGCTGATTTGCCAATTAAATATGGTTTTCCGCTATCTTCCGGCAATGCTTTAAGAATGTTATCTCTTTCTCTTGTAAGTTTTTTATTTTCTTCTTTTACCTCTTTTACCTCCTTTTGCAATTTAGAAATCGCAATTTTGTCGCGGATGATATTGGGTAATGCAGGATAAATAACTCTTTTATCATATACGCTATCTCCGTGTGAGCGCATTTCTTCTTTTAGGATTACTGCTGGATTGCCTTCTGCAAGCTCTGTTTCATAGTTTGTTATGCCAACTATCGGTAAGTCATTCCATTTTTCCTTTAACATGTCTATTATTTCAACGTCACTTCCGGACATTCCGTTGTCCTCTAAAATTCTTAGCACTCCATAATGGGCACCTGTTCCGGCTAAAACTGCGATTCTCCTGTTTCTTAAATCTGTTACAGCACTAATGTCTGAGTTTGCACCTACAATGATACCAAGTGTTATGCTACAAGAAATATCAACAATTCTCACATCTATTCCCGCAGTACATTTGTTGTTTTGTAAGGTTACATCTTATGACATCACAGATTAAAATAAGATTAGACTTGTCCTGATTCTTGTCCCGATTTTGTCCTGATTCAATGATTTTTTATATCATTTGTAAGATTACTATAATCTTGCAATAACCTTGCTAATCAAAGAATTAAATTGTTTTATCGTTTCAATTATCATCATCCTCTTTTCTATTAGCTCTACATTTACTACTTATTTTTTGTCCTGATTCATTATTATGATGCTCCTTTGTGCAATCAGGACAAAAACAGTACTTGCACTACCTTACTCATCAATTGTGCCGGCAACTGCTATAACATATTCTGTCGCTTTCGCTTTACCTTCAGTTTGTACAAGTCCTGCATCTACAAGTTTCTTCAGAATTCTTTGTGCTTTCTTATCATCAATTTGAGCGTAAGTTGCGTAATCAGATTTAGTAGCTCTCGTTTCTCTTCTAAGATAATCATAAGCCTTCTTTTCTTCTTCTTTCAGACTTTCAAGAATCTGTCTAATATCTTCTTTTGAAAGAATTATATTTCTGGTTATTGAAAGTACAGTATTAACTCCATCAAAGGAATAAACAGGTTTTGGTTTGTATTTTTGGAGTTCTTCCATTCCAAAGCCCCTACGTTCAATGTATCTCATGTTATAGAATATATCCGCTAATTTTGGATTTCTACTTACTGTAGGCGCTGTGAAACTTTGTAATTTTTCTAAAGGAACAATTGGAGCTCCGGGGCTCTTAATAATTATTTCCTTAGGTGTTATATTAATTAGAATTTGAGCGCCGTCGATTTTATAATCTCTGTGCACAATAGCATTAGTAATGGCTTCAAGTAATTGTCTGGAAATTTCTGTGTGCTCTGTGTGCTCAAAATGACTCCTATCTATGCTCTTGGGAAAAACATAACGCAAATATTTTTCTATCTCTTCCGGTGCTTTAACAAGAGCCATATCAAAATCTTCAATTTCAGGCTTCAATCCTTCGCTTTTTACGACAGTAAATTTAATCCTTGCTTGTGAATATTTATCTGTGGGCTTTTTTCCAAATAATAAAATACCCCAACCGGTAGGTTGACCATTATCAATATCTATAAAATCCCATTTTACTAATAACTTTTTAAATTCTTCGGAATCAACTTTGTAAGGTATGTTGGCTTTTTCGATATACAACTGTAACGCATCTTCGGAAAAATCGTTGTAGGCAAAGTTCTTTAATCCAATTTCAAACGGATTTTTTATGGGTTGTAAATCTGCTAAATCTGCTATGCGCGCTCGTTCTCTGGCTTCTTCCATGAATTTTTCATTGGCGGCTATAATCTCATTTTGCAAATCTTTGTCGAAGTATTCTATTTCTATGTTTTTACTTCTGAGGAAATCTTCGCCTTTGCCTTTTACTGTCGGGTCGGGGTCTTGAATACCAATGTAAATCTTTTTGATTCTTCCATTCGCAATTCTTTCGGAGCAACTCAATTTGGGATTCTTTCGCGCTCCGGGCGCACAAGGTTCAAGGGTTGCATAAATGACGCATCCGTCCACTTTTCTATCTCTGCATTTTCTTTCCAATACTGTGAATTCGGCATGGTCTCCGGCGCGTAACTCTCCTCTATGGGCTGTCTCAATCACAATGCCGTCACTTGTGGTTAAAATAGCTCCAACTTGGGGGTCTGTTTTGTCTTCGTGTTCGGGAATAGATTTATACATTTCGGCTACAGCGAATTCCTGTAACTCCCTGACTGTATACTTCTCTCCAATTTTAAGTTCTTTTTTAACTTTCATATTGTATCTTGAATGAAATTTAGTGCAAAGGTATTATTTTTATGACTATTTTCTATGCTTTTGTGATTAATTTCCGATTTTCAAGGCTTCTGCTTCTTTTCGCAACCTTTCGGCTTCCTCGCTGTTTCGCTTTATGCGTGCTGTTTTTTCTGCTTGTCTCTTTACTAATTTCTCGTATTTTTCTACTTGCTTGCGGATAATTCTGACACTGTCGGCGTATTTGAACTGTTGTTCCAAACGGTAAATACTTTCCTCGTTGGTTTGTCCTTGCATCTTGATATATCGGTATTTCAAGTCATTGTTCCTATATTGGCTAATGGTTTTTCTTTGTTCGCCAATGGCATAAGACAATCCCAAAATAATGAAAGCCATAACTATTAATGAAAAAAAAACCCAATTGGAAGCAATCTCAATTTTGTGGCAATGCTTCACATTAACAGGCTTTCGGACTTCCTCTATTGTTTGTTCCAAGCGTTCTGTTATGGTATTTACAGCAGATAAATCAAGCTGTATTGTTTCCGCCGATTTGTCGGTTGTCTGTTTATCCAGTTTCTCATTTAGCTTCTCAAACATTTCATAAACTGTCGAAACGTCTATTCTATTTGCACTCATATTGTTTTCTGTTTTAATGGTTTATAGTCTAAATCCTTTTTTCTTTTTCTTTTTGAATTTGTGTTGTTTCAATAATTCCGCCTCGTCGGGGTCATAATCAGTTCCTGTTGGTTGAAAATCGAACAAATTAACCAAAACAGAGCTTACATTTTCCAAAACAGAAGTTTGATTTTGAAAATGCTTGTTCTCTCTATGTGTTTGAATATCTCGTGCTTGTATTTGCGCTTTTTCATTCTGTTTCAGTTGGAAATCAATTTTACTGTAACTGAATTGTCGGTCAATCTTTGAGCCGTTGAATTTATAACCGTTCTTTTCAAACATTACGCCTTGAACTTCGGTCGTTTTGCCTTTGTATTTGAAATCGGTTGTAATATTCTGTTTTTGAAGTTCGTTTTTTAACTCGTTCCATTTTTTGCATTTGGGAACAGTTGTTTTGAGTATATTGTAAATCTCATATTTTGTTTTGTCCGGTTCTTTCAAACGGTGGACTTTCACATTTTCTTTGCCTTGTGCAAAGTACAAGCCGTGTTTTTCGGTCAGTTCCTTGCAAATCTTTTCACTGCGGTAGCGGTCATTCTTGTCCAAAATGGTTTTTCCGTGATTATCCACCCGATTGAAAACAATGTGAATATGCGGGTGTTCTTTGTCGTAATGTCTGCAGATAATGTACTGTGTGTCGGTAATTCCCATTTTTTGCATATACTCTTTTGCAATCTGTACCATTTTGGCATTGGTCAGTTTATCCTTGTCTTGTGCCGAAAAATCGAGCGATATATGACCGACCGTTTTTGAAACTTTTGGATTCAACCCCGATTGAACAACAAAACTGCGGATAATGGATTCTCGACTTTTGTGGCGAACGCCTTCGGCAGCCAAAAGTTCCGTTTGTTTGGCTTTGTCGAGAATGTAATTGACCACACCTTTGAAACTTTTTCCATTAACTATTTTTGCTATCACTTTCCATTTGGTTTAATACATCGTCAATTTTGTCTGCCAAATAGAAATATTCCGTTCGGGCATTTGTATATCCTTCACGATTTGCTCGTCTGGCAATTTGATTCAGATTATTGCCCATTCCCGAAAGTTTGCGGATACAATCCATTTGTTCCGACGTGAGCCGTTGCCAAATTTGGCAGTTGGTAATAGCCAATCGCGCTGTTTCGGCACAAGTTATTCCTGCTTGTGTGGCTTTTGCTTTCAAGTCGAAAAAATCTTTTGTGCAAAGATTGACGGCAATTCTATATTTTAGTTTTTCGGCAGAGTTTAATTTGGGACGTCCGCCTTTTTTATTTTTTGTCATAGATTTTTCAATTTTGAACGCAGACCAACGGGATAATTCGGGTTTCGAGGCACTCGAAACATAAACTTGCTCCGCTGAAAAAAAACATTCTCTCATAATTTCACTCCTCGCTTTTTCATTTTTTCCAAAACCTGTTTCTTACCGCATAAATAATCGTTCAAATCTTTATATTCCGCATATTTTATTGAACGATTATGCACAACGGAATTTGCTGATTTGATTAATTCGGTTGCTTTTTTTCCGCTCTCATCATTATCCAAATAAGTGTAAATTTCCTTGTGCGATTTCAAAAAATCCATTGCTTTTTGAACATTGGCGACAGAGTTTAATACGGCAACATTGTGCTTCGTTTTTTCAATCTTTTGGATTATGAGGTAGGAAAGAAAATCCCAAAAACCTTCAAAAGTCAAACAAATATTGCTATCGTTATTTCGGAAAGTCGTAATCTCTTTTGGCGAAATACAACTTTTGAAATTCGGCGGACTGCTTAATTCATATCCACTTTTGTCGTTTTTGAAACCGATAGAAAAATAATTCTTATCTTTGTTTCGATAGTGGATTTCGCGGCAATAACGATTTGCCAAATTCAAATCTATTTTCCGTTCTTTTGTCCATTCAACCAATTTCGAGTGCGTGATTGGAAGGATATTTTGAATTACTATTGAAAGATTATCCCTTTGAAAAGAAAAAGAACTGTCTGCATTACTGCTTGTCTGCACATTTGCATATTTTCTTTCAAGTCGGTTTACTGCTTCGTGGAAAGAACAATTTTCCATTTTCATTACCAAGTCGATAATTGAGCCGCCTTCGTTTGTTCCGAAGTCGTGCCAAAGATTTTTACTGTAATCCACTTTGAAACTTGCATTTTGGTCGTTGCGAAACGGACAGTGATACATTCCGTAATAACCGTAATTTTTTATCGGCTGGACATTCATTTGTCCGAGATACGACCGAATATTTATCTGTTTTATTTCGCCGAGTGTCATATTGTTTAATTTTTTGTTGTTTTGTTGTGAAATTATATTAAGTTGCTGTGAAAAAGAAAGTTACAAGCACAACAATCACACAACAACATTTTCGTCTGTTGCGTTTTTGCACAACAAAGTTATTTTTTGTTGTGCTTTTGTTGTGGACTTGTTGTGTTGTTTATTTTATTGATATTCAAAATTTTAAACATTAACAAAACAAATAACACAACATTACAACAGAATTTCGTCAATATCGCTCCGATTGATAATACTTCTGATTGATTATTTTTCGGTTGTGTTTGGTTTTCTGCCCACTGCAAAATGTCTTTTCGAGAGAATACCAGTTTTTGACCAAATTTTCGACAAGGAATATTTCCCGATGCCGTCAATTTATACAATTTTGCTTTCGATAGAATATAGCCGTATTCGGTTAACAAAGCAAGTGTGGTAGATAGTGTCATCGTATCTATTTCTGTTTTAGGAGTTTGTTTTGTTTGAAACAGTTTAGATACTTCATCGTGCACAATAGCCCGAAGTTTATGTTCTTCGGCAACAATAATATTATTCATATTTTTTCGTGTTATTATTTAAACGGAACAAAGATATGAATGAAAGATACTGTTAGTCAAATGGATAATAGTATAACGCAGGTATGACAAATGAGGACAAGTCGAATAATATTTAGGACAAGCAAATGCAATAGCTAACAAATTTGACCATTCATTGCTCGAAATGTCTTGATTTGTCTTGCAGGTGTTAAGCGATTAATTTTTTGCGGTATTTTTTTATATACGCTCTTCGGAATGTTCTGCTTTGTGGTTGTTAAGTTCCTGTAACACAGTATCAGTATTGAAAATTTCAATATTTGGCAAGTATTTGGATTTTTGAGGAGTAATAAATCCTTTATTTATCCAAGCAGTCAGAGTTTGGCGAGAAATACCGAGCATTTTTGCCAATTTAACTCGGTTTATTATCTGTTCGTTTTCAAAAGTTTCGATAGAATTTTTCTTTGCTGCAACGTAATATTGTAAATGTTTTATGGCTTTATCTACTTCTTTTATGCTTGCTTCGTAACTGTCTAATACGGTCAGTTTTAAGGTTGCAAAATCTTTGTCGGAATAGTTGGGATTATTCCGAAGTTCTTCTAACAAAGTCGGATAAATTTCCAATTCTTTTAGATTGATAACTGTGAGTTTTCGGCGAGGCATAAAGTTTATATTTTTTTATATCCTCCTGTTTTGAGAGAGCCAACATATTCTATTATATGCAAATCTTTTAAACGGCTTAAATGCCTTTCAGCAGTCCGCTTAGAGATATTAAGGAGTTTAGATATTTCATCTACTTTTATATTTTCGTGAGCTTCAATAACATCAAGGATTTCAGCTTCTGTTTTTGACAGTTTTATACCGCCACTTATACCGCCACTTATACCGCCATTTTTTTTGTTCTCTTTATTATCAGAAGTTTTTATTCCGCCACCTTTCCACGGATTAGAAAAATCAGCAGAGATTTTTTCAATCGGCTTTTCCTTGATAATCACGCCAAACACGCCAAAAGTCTTTAAGTCAAACTCTGCCGGTGCGTTTCCATTTTTCTTTAAATCTAATTGAGCCGTTTCTACTCCTCTGTTGAAACGATTTACATAACCCATTACTCGCATAGATTCAGCAATTACCAAGTTTCGGTAATCGCTAACATTCGGGAAGTTTTCAGGTCTGGCATTTCCATATAATCCGCCAGGATTGACAATTTCAATTCTGTCAGAAAATTGATAAAACTTTATGGGCGAAGTAATTTCATACGAACGGTGCATA
>Ga0123352_10006799_pt1 | contig 17592 bp, 9 predicted proteins | sample TergutLab28metaG_FD_89700 | JGI IMG/M metagenome (GOLD analysis project Ga0123352, IMG submission 89700) | Labiotermes labralis P1 segment gut microbial communities from Petit-Saut dam, French Guiana - Lab288 P1 | ecosystem: Host-associated > Arthropoda: Insects > Digestive system > Gut ... | reverse complement strand
ATATAAATATAAATTTTGGTAATATTTTTTAAAACACAGTAACTAAGGCCACAATTCTGCATACTAACTGCAAAGAATCTTAACCTGTGCTAACAGATAATAATCATGTGGGGACATATTACAAGTACCCAAATATTTGGCAAAAACTGACCACACACACACACACACAGTCAAAGTAACATTGATGCCTGTAGAAACAAGATAGGAAGCGCACTTATAAAATAGAAATAAGGCTATTTCAGATTCTTCTTACTTGGAAATTTACCAGATGTTCTATCGTTCCTGGTTATATTTTTCGTTATTTTTTACAATTGTATACATATACCGTGTTATTAGTATTATTATTGTACGTTATTATATTTCCTTGATTTCGTTTTTGTCTGTGTTATATACATCGGTCAACCGCAGACTCATTTAAAGTCGTCCCGTTGAAATATTTAAAACCGCTGACATACAGGCAACATTTCGTACGCATTTTTCAGGAATTTTCTTAATCCATCTATGTGCCAAATTTCATTTTCCTTAACACGGTAAAATAAACATAAACTAATATGATTATGGCTTCCATTTTCTTAAATTTTGCATCAGCTAAGTCGCACGAAGGAAACCCCTACAGTGAATACGCAGAACTTGAAACTGAAATACAGGATGCACAGAGTCGGTGTAATTCACTTCTCGATGTGATGACAAAGACTCGTGTATAATTCAGGGGTGAATATTTAAAATCTTTTAAATTATTTAGAACTGCTTGTATGGACACGTAACATTCCTCTGACATGTTTTTGCTTTCAATGACTCTTATTTTGTGGTGCTGCGAAATTCATTCTTGAATTTTGAATGTGTTCAACATACCATAAAGTGGACGAAACATCCGCGAAATGTCGAACTAATCATCAAAAATTACCCGATACGAAAAATGAGGCCAGGATACAGAAAATGTGAACTGTTTCATTTCAGTCTACTTCAAACACGCGTTGTTTCATAACAAATTCTTTGTTTGATTTCCTTTACTAGAACAAACTACACAGAAATATTCTAAATCAGGATCGCAGTTGGGGACTGAGAGTCACTTGAATCACAGATAAATTTAACATAAAAACACAAAACTCAAAACCATATCCTGGTGAGTTTTGGAAACTCCCCTAGGGAGAGCTGCCTATAACCAGTTCTGATGACAAGAGACCCCGCAGGAGGGGTGGGACAACGACTAGTAGGAGGGGGTTGCAATATTGCCTCTGACAAGTCCATGCTAATTACGATACCGTGCTTTAATTCCGTCGTTCGCCCTGTCTATTTTTATAACAGGACACTGAGTCTCACACCCTTACTCTCTCATCTGAAATGTCGATAAACCGGGCAGTTATCAGAAAATAACCCTTTGTTTTCTACAAAAGCCAATCTCATAAGCAGTGTTCATCAAACCTCTATGATTTTCTTTACATCCACAGACCCAATGCATTCGTGTCAGCGATCCTTAATACGGTCATTTCCACACAACACAAATTAATATATTATCTGACAATTCGCATCATTCTTCACCCAGAACACTTCACGTAACGGCAAGCAGTACTGGGCTCGCCGCTTTTCTAATTTTCCCTAAGTTGAGGGCTGAAATTCTAGTTTAATATATTTGAGTTCAGTTTAGGATTTTGTCCACCATATTTGAAGAAGTTGTTAGAATTCTTAGCCTTCCGCTTGCACACATGACTCAAATCTAACAAACACGTTGCTTATTGCATGTCTAAGTTTTACAAGTTAGGCACGACGACGGCGACTAAGGACTACTCACTGAGTATTTCGGTTTTCCCATGCCAGTCTCATTGCGCCATTGCTCCATACATTTATCTATAACCCAAGCCATATAATCTCAGCAATTCAGAGCGCCCTCAAATAACACTCTCAAGAAACACCGCCGTAGAAAATGATATCTAAAATCACATACTCTTTCTTTAAAAATCCCCCGTGTTTCAGTATTCTGAAGTAAAGAAACCACAACCTCTAATATGTTCGTATTGTATCCACAACTGTATTCCGTTTTTAACAAATAACAGGGAAGGTTTCTGACTTTGCATGATCTCAAGTAGGTCCATTTTCAACAGACATTATGGTATCAAACACCACTTTGCTTTCATAACAGCGTAAAACTATCTGACGTACGAAATGAAAGGGTACACTTGCGACTTCAGTTCACTAACTCTAGGACGCAAAGTGGTACGATGCTTTACTACAGCTATCCCTCAGGAGAAATTTTTCAAGACAGGCGGTGAGACGTCGCTGGAAAATATCGGACCAGAACAACTTTGTATGAGGGTGCGAGAAAATGGATGAGAGAAGTACCAGTCCGTCGGTATGCTCAGGATCTTACACTTGCAATTTTATTTCAGGTGATGCATATTGACTCAAACGTCCTTACAGCAAAAAATAACAAACATAAAATCTACAGAATTTTTAAAGCGTGGAAACAGTTTTCTCCTCATCAACCTGCATTTTCTATTAGGGAAATTTGGCACACGACAGCACTTTATAATATAGTCTGATCTACAAACAAACAAAAACTTATTTCGCCAAACTACAAAGGAGTAAACAGGATCGCTTGTGTATACGTCAAGTGACTGAAATGATTTGGCATTTAGTTATATTTTTAACGACTTCGTAATTCCATTTTGGTTTATGCAACCTGTGTAAAGTGCATTATAAAAAACTGATGACAGCTATATCCTCTATTACCACAAGTATCGGATTTGTAGGGAGGTTGTTCGTTCTAACCTTAGCATTTGTTATAAAATCGTCAATATAATCTTTTTGTATAGGCTTGATCCTCACATTCGGGTACTGATAAATCCGTAAGCCTTGAGAATAGGGTTCATGTTCACGTGATAAGAGTATTTATGGCCAGTAACGGTATCGGGAATAAGACCTTAGAAATAAGACATCAAGTTGTTAACCACCGTGTATAAACGGTGTCTGTCAGACAAGGACTTAAAAGAGCACATGACGCATTCTGTGTAGAGAAAACCTTTGGACTTCCAACGTCCGTTCCTATTGCCTCCACTACAGCTCGACATTAATCCAACCAGTCTTTATATCTGCAATATTCTTACCCACCTACAGCGATCGCGGAGCAGATTCGTCTGAAACCTGTCTTAATATCTACCAGACTACACGATGTCACATTCCAGAAGAAATATATTTCCATCGCCACTGCCGTGACAACATCAAGTCTCACGGGAGAAAAATAAATCTCAGATATAATCCAGTTGCATATTGCGTAATATTTTATTAATTACATGCCAGCATCTTGTTGTATTTGTCTCGTGTGTATTGTTGCTAATTTTAAGTTGTCTTGTAATTGTTATTGGTCGGCAGAGTGCATTGTAGTAGTTGTCTTGTTTGTAATGTTGTCATCTTATGTGTATTTGTTGCACTATGTTTGCGTTCCTGTTTTTTTTTACTTTAGATGCCGGACTGCTGGCTAGAAGTCAGTATTCGGAAGGTCCTGCAACTGGCCACCTCGACACAAGTTTTTCTTGGTTTGCCTGTGTCTAAAAGCAAATGCTGAGATGGTTCCCAAGATTCCAAGTTGCCACTACATGCTTCTCATGTAGCCCTCCCGACTTAAATTTAGTAGTAACCTATTTCATATTTTGTATACATGTAAAATAACCACTGCCACCGGGTGACAACCCAATTGTAGTAGATAAATATTATTATTATTATTATTATCTTCAGAGCTAAATTATTGTATGATACGTAATTAAAATGACAAACTGAACTGCAGTTGACATTCAGTAACTTTGTTATTAAAATTGTAAGAATTCGAGTAGACACGAATTGAAGCCATTTCGTACGTACAAGAAGAGTGGATATATTATTACTTTCAGCGTACTTTCCACAATGTTTGGGAGAGAGAAGAAAAGTTTATAGAGAGACAGAAAAAAAGAGACGTACATATCCGTATATATTTAGCCACCCACATATCCTTGTCGACCGTAATTAAACATGGTCCTCCTATATTGAACAGGCAGCACGACAACACTGAATGCTGCGCCTTCATTACTTATAAGTAATGGCTTTCAATTAATCTACGCCACACATATCCCCTCTAGCGGCCAAGATAGAAACAAACAGCTGACACGAGCTGAAGTGATATTCTGTCTTCGTCTAGAGCATAGAATTCTAGTAACAGAAGCAGGTTTCATGACATTGTGGATAAACAGAGATTAATCATACATAAAGATTGCAATTTCGAACACTGGTCTGAACCAAACTGATGCGTATGTCAGGCTTCAGGTCATCATAGTAGGGAAGCCATTCGACCTGCTGCCGACGCTGACAGAATAGGAATAATGTATGGGCTTAAACTCTGAGTCGCAGAAAGTTTTGACAATGGGCTATTCAGAGCCATCAGATGCAGCTGATACTGGGAGACGAGAACGGTTGATACTGTCCACAAAATATTCAACATTCTTAACTTGGACAATACAGAGGAATATATTCTGGAGACCTATCGTTTTGATCTGCCCAGTTTGTATGCAGATGCTATCAGATTCGAATCTTAATCCATTCAGTACACCATTCCACTTAATAAGAATTATCAACACGTCATAGGTATATTAATGGGGCACGCGGTGGCGCAGTTGGTTCAGGCACTGCTCTACAAGCCGGAAGGTCGCGGGTTCGATTCCCGATGGTGTCACTGGAATTTTTCATTGACATAATCCTGCCGGCCGCACTATGGTCCTGGGGTCGACTCAGCCTCTAACAGAAATAAGTCCCAGGAATATTTCCTAGGGGGTAAAGGTGGCCGGCGTGTACGACTGACAACCTTACAACCTTCATGTGCCGACTGTCATGAAGTTTGGGAGTTTCAACCTCCTGGAACTCTCAGGGCCTGCCCAGGCCTGTAATGGGATTGCTTGCTTCCTTGCATAGGTATATTATCATCATCATCATCACCAATATTATCTTCATAATTAGGCCTATTATATACGTATTGTGTGGGCCGGGTAGCTCAGTCAGTAAAGCGACTGACTACGGGTTGGACGGTCCGGGATCGAATCCCGGTGGGGACGAGATTTTCCGCCCGTTCAGACCGGCCCTGGGGTCCACCAAGCCTCCTGTAAAATGGGTACCGGGTCTTTCCCGGAGGTGAAGTGCGGCCGAGGCGTGCTGCAGACCACTCACACCTTTCTAGTGCCGCGGTCATGGAAGAGTAGAGCTGTACGTCTACCCACCCTCTGGGCCACACCGGGCCTGTAACGGGACCACTTTATCTTTTACCTACCATATAGGTATTGTAACACTGGCATTTATGGTTACAACAGATATCATTTCCCAACCCAATACTTTATAATTTTACTGTTTTAGTTTCTATACTTCAATTTTGGACCTCATTTACTGTTAGTCATTAATCTTATCAGTTGAGATCACGTTTCATTTAACATATATTTGAATTTTCTTCGTACGTGACGCGTTTGCAGTGATTATCTCTTTCCTTTACGGATTATGTGAGCAATTTAATACTTAAACTAGTTCATTATTGTAACTGGCAACAGCTTGCTACGGAAGGCAGAGTCTAAACTTTTAATTTATTACGTAAAATCTGAAAGCTTTGCACAATACTTCAGACGCAGGTAGGTTTATAGTTTATAATCATATAATATTTAACACTTCCAGATTGAAGCAGCCTCAGCTCGAAAGCCTAATTAATAAGAAACAAGGCAGGGAATGCACGTACAAATGTGACATTGCCCGTTCGTGCAAACATTGCCCCAGTAGCAAACAATAAGTATTACATATTCTGAATGGGCGTTCCCAGCATGCACTGCGCATGCGCCATATTTTCATCTGTGGCCTGCCGGCTGTACAATATTTTTTCACGTTATCTCATACCAAAAAAAAAGTTACGAACACAAAAGGTGTGTTTCGATTTTTCTTTACAACTTTTGTCTGAAACATTTTTCACTGTAAGAAATGAGCGAAATGTGAACAAAAATGTGTGTTAGTCTTCATGTAAACTAGTCGTTATACTCGTCACATTTTGTTAGGACTTGACATTATTTCGACAGATTTTCGAAAAATATCAAATTTCATTAAAATCCGTCCAGTGGGAACCATGTCGTACGACGCGGACGGACATAGGCGGACGGACAGACGGACATGACGAAGATAATAGTCACTTTTCGCAATATTGCGAACGCGCCTAAAAAAACTCAAAACCATCTTGTATATTTTTATTCTATATAAACTTCAGATAAAGAAAATTTTCGGAATCTTCAAGATGAGCTTAAGACATCCAAGGATTTAGAAACAACTGATTTAGATAGGGTGAAGCGAAATCAAGCAACCAAGGAGCTCATATCACAACAATACACGTAACATAAATATTATATATTTGTAAGTCATAGTTTATCTCAGTCAATAAACTTGTGCGATAAAGTGAGGCACTCCTGAATGGGAAACCTCAATGGGAGGCACACGTTTCGGAATGGTTTTTTTACACAACATACAGATCGCTCTTCTTTCCTGAATCATTTCCCCAGGAAGTCCACAAGATTCCCGCTGCAACGTAACCTTGCTTTCCTCTGTGTCAGTTCAGCACTCAGCGCGCATGCAGACAATTCGTCACTCACCGTCCGAGTGTGCTGGTGTGCTTTGGTATGGAACACGAAGACTTGGAAGCTAGTATTCACCAGTGCTCGTATTCGTAACTGATTCCATCAATCACTTTCTTTCGATGAATTATTCGGGCAAACGATCTTCTGAGAATGTAATGCTGAGATTATAGACACCATAGTTTGGTCCTGAACTTCAAAACTGTATTGTCAATTCAGGCGTTTTATTTTAAAATTTCTTATTCCGTTCTCTAGGTAGAGTAAGCTGTCATAGAATTATATTAAATGAGTTGCATTAACAATTCTGTTACGAATGAGAACCAGAATATTTGTACATTACTGGATAAAACACAAGTACTCTAACTCACAGCTGTGAAATTCCCGACATTACACGTCACAAAATATCCTTATCCAAGGAGTGTAGTCTAATGAGCTATTGTTTGTCCCACAAACTCAACTGTCTGTACGTTATAATCGACAGACTCACTGGTGTAGAAATATTAAGGCGCATTGTTGTGTGGGGTTGTCTGTCAGCTAATATATCGGTTTAATTAGGCTGATAATTAATTAAACTGGAGAATTACTAAATTATTATACCAAATACTGTACATATATAAAATTTATAATATTTACACATTAAAACATTAAAACGCTCCAACATGTTTCGGTCCTAGGACCATCACCAGGGAGCCATATCGTCTTTACTAAAGTCACACTATAAAAAGTCACATTAATTTCGATGTACTAGTTGGCTATTGTGGCAGCGTGCCTGTAATACAAATTATACCAAGTAATTATCGTCAAAATAAATATTAGAATAATTTTGTACACAAATAATTAGGCTTGTTACAGGCATGCTGCCACAATACCCAACTGGTACAGCGAAATTAATGTGACTTTTTATAGTGTGACTTTAGCAAGGACGATATGGCTCCCTGATGATGGTCCTAGGGCCGAGACACGCCGGAGAGTTTTAATGTTTTAATGTGTAAATATTATAAATTTTATATATGTGCAGTAGTTGGTATAATAATTGAGTAACTCGACAACATGCAAGGTGTAACAACGAAAATAAAATGCAGAATATTTTAAAGACATAGCGCAAGCTGATTAAGATTATATGTCAGTATTTAAACGTAGAAGTGGAATAAAATGTAATGTAAGAATGCAGAAATTTGGTACACCAAATACACTGAAATTCAAGAATAACGAAGTCCCTCACAGTACAGCTTTAGCACTGAAAGCCCAATTGTAACTGCATTCCAGCATATTAGGAATACATACTTCGGATTATGAGAGTAAAGTTGTACTAGATATTTGTCGTTCACGTTGCTGGCAAGTTATGACATCATCATTAAACAGATATTCCATGTTTGCGGTTGTTACTTAAATTATTCGAAACTTTCCGATTTCATTTAAAATCAGACATAAAGAAAAGGCACTTTACATAGAGATCAATGGAAGTTTACACGGTGGGTCTTGGTAACGGAGATAGATTGTGTTATCTGTGAAGGCGAAACTGAGGCCAAAGAAAAAAGTGACATTTGATGTTTGTGTGACCGTGCATCACTCATACAGGGTGAGTCTCTCGCTAGAGGCCCCAAACTATTGTCCATGTATACAGTCGAACAGCGCGGGTTTCTCGTTCGTACATACTGGCAAACAGGTTCATTCAAAGCATGCCAGATGGCATTTAGAACGGAATTTGGTGAAAGATGTGCACCATCAAAGTGTTGCATCCAGAAATTGGTTGAAAAGTTAGAAACAAGGGGAAGCCGATCTAACGCCAGCCGACTTCTTTCTTTGGGGCCTACTGAAGGGCAAAGTGTACAAAAATACACTCCGCACAATCGAACAACTCAAAGACGCTATACGCCAAGAGATTTAAGTCGTCAACGTCGACACTTTGGGAAAAGTATTCCAGAATTTGGAGAAAAGCATTCAAGTGTGCTTGGATGTGAAAGGAGACCAGTTTCAGCATCGATTATGAGCAGGTCCTATTTTGCATCGTTCCCGGTATGTGTACGTAAATTTTCAAGTCATTATCTCAATAACATAATTTTTTATAGACAATAGTTTGGGGACTCTAGCGAGAGACTGTCCCTGTATAATAATATAGACAGCCAACTAGATGCAACAATAACAAATTTTATAGATAATTACAATCAGCTCAACATGTTTCGGGCGATAATTTCGCCCGAAACATGTTGAGCTGATTGTAATTATTAATAAAATTATCGTTGATGCAGCTAGTTGGCTGTTTATATTATTATAAAAAAACTGACACTCGAAACTTTTCGGTTTGTACGAGACAAGCAGGGGGAATAGGGTGTATGGCCCTCAAGAGAGAAGTAGAGCAAACGCGTGATCTCCCCATTTACAGTGCAAGCACAAAACTCATAATGTCCCTCGGTTTACGAGGGAAGTCCAAGAAATGCGACATGGGGGGACCTCGACTGCAGCAGTAGAAGAAATACGACAGCTAGCCTGTTAAAAATCGGTAGAAGAAACAAGGCATAGCCAGGGACGCCGAAGAAACAGTTGGCTACGTAAATACATCATCCTACTTGAAAATAAGAGAATGTCATTGCGTCTAGACGGCACTGAAAATGTTCGCGGATAACAGCGACAACAGAACCAGCAAGGACAACAAAGCGAAAGCCATAGAAGATTTATTCCTTGCGGATATTTCTAACTTGTTAAAAAGCGTACTTCTGAAATGAATTACTCATACTGTCCGTAGGATTTGTCGACCGTCCGTTAAATAATACAAGTTCTTTACGTGAAATAAAATACGTTATAATCTGCTTGTAATTCGCCGTTTTCTATGCTTCTAGAATAGCAGGTAGTGAGGGCACCGTTTCTGCTCAAAGCCCATAATTAAAAACATCATAAACAGATTTTTTAAAATCACTTTACACTGCACTTATGTAGTGTAGTAAACGTAATATAGTGTATAGTACCATTCATATTGAAACTTTTAACTGAATACATTTCCAACAGAAGTTAAATAAAATATCCTCCAACGGAAATTCAATTACGTAGTGCTTAACCAAAATTAATTGGTATTTCTGCGTAATAAATTTGCACAGTGTACTTTCTTTGTTTACAGTAGCAGGTAAAATTGTTTACATTTACCCATAATGTAACAGTGTCGTGTACGTAGCTAATCAACATTTGCTTATATGCCTGCGCAGCTACCTAAATTATATTGCACATTACATGAAGAGTACATTAATTATGAAACAGAAAGTATCAGATCACGCCATATTCCAACGAGCTGGAGTACCCCACCAGTAAAGCAGCTGTTTTGATGCTGCAATGACCGATGTTTGAATTACAAGAAAATACAGAGAGTTTCTCTGCGTGGCCACTTTAATAACATTTACGTAGCCCGCACCAGGTCCTAAGCAATATTTAATGCGTTACTTTGTTTAATGCAAAGGTGTCCGATCCGAAGCATGAATCTTAAATCTCATATTTATATTGAGCCGAATTTACTCATTGCTTCACAATAACTTCTTGTTTAATTTATTTGATCATGTGAACACAAAGTTTGATAGTCGCTGCTTCACAAAAACTACTTCTTTTATGTGGTTGAAGATGTGCACATTATTTCGTGTTCACAGTAGTGGCTTAGTGGCTGTATTTTCCTTACTTCATTAATCTTTTACCTGGCTGTCCAAGAATTGCACGGCGTACAAGCCGTAGAAGTTTATTATGCCTTGTACATGATTTAGCGAGGAGAGGTCAATACTGCACTAGTTTCGAGCCATCGCGCGGCATGATGAGAATTATTTTGTATGGGATAATAAGTTAGCCAACACTGGGGACTGAGAAGTCTTACGATTCTTCTTGTTACCTGCATGCAGAGTGCTCGGTTAACGAAGTGCACACAGCCGTGCTACAAAGTGTCTTAGTGCTTACAGGATATTATACATGTGTTATGTTCATTTCCAAAGTACATAATGATAGGTGATGTGTTATAAAGATATCCTGTTAACATTCATTTTATTGTCCCTATAAAAGTTTAGAATCTCTTAAATCAATTCGGATGTTAACGTGCCATTGAAATTCAATACAACGTTAGAATATCTTTGTAAACATAGGCTATTTTATTTGTATAATGTATTATATACCATCAGTACACAACAATATATCAGTATAGTGATATAATATATATACAGTCAGGTCACATTACGGCTACATGCTTCGACCGTAAACGGTCATCTTCAGGCCAATAAAGAACATTTTAAGGCACAATTAAAGTAGCACTCAGTGTGCTCATTGTACCTTAAAAATGTCCTTTATTATCCTGAAGATGACCGTTTAGGTCGAAGCATGTAGCCGTAATGGGACCTGACTGTATATATTGTTGTGTACTGACGGCATATAATACATTATACAGATTTGTTACTACACAACGGGTTGGCCTCTGTCAAAAAAATATTTGTACCTGTTTTGGTATAAAACACAACATTCAGTCCATTAGAAATACAAAAACATTTAACGGAAAATCTGAAATATATTGACAATTACACTTTACAGCCAATGAAGTGCTGTCTATTAATTCTCTACAGTTGGCAATGAACCATCAGGTTTGATAAAAAAAAAAGTAGAGACTTTCTTGACCTACAGAGAAACGTGAGCCTCTCAAGAAGGACTCGTTTATCGTATTAAAAATTTCATAGGTCGGCATTCCACTGCTATTAAGAGTGCTGTAGAGGCCATCGCTATTACTGCAGATAGTGCTACTTTTAAAAAAAACAGGCTCTTTATTATCGTCGGAGGAGAATAAGGGAATAAATTTACCACAACAGCTCAGAATAAAGAGTTTAATTCGTGGAATGTTCCAGCCGAAAGTTAAGTAACCAAGTAGCAAGAACTTCTTGTTAAGCCTACCTGCAAAGTTTCCAAAGACGGTTTCTGAATCGAAGTTTCGAAACTTTGTTAAGTAAGTTTCGTTACAATGCGGGCCAATGTTTCGCAACAAAGTTCCCCACAACAACCCTAATCTTAATGGTGGTTGCTGTCAGTATGGAAATTTTGGCATTCACACAAAAGGCTGCAGGCTCACCCTTCACTCAACCTTCCCCCCACTTTGGTTGATAACCCCATATACACCTCGGAAAATCTTATCCAAAAGTGTTGCAGTGTATGCAAGAAATGCCTGCAAATTACACAGTAAATCATTATTACTTCTACCGGGAAGCTTAATATTCTATATTGCACAACCATGCGCACGCACGCACACGCACACACTCACACATACACGTATATATATATATATACACACACACACACACACACACACACCAGTGTATGTATATATGTATGTACAACCCAGTGATATTTTACATTTCCAGTCCATGTCGAACAAGTTAATAGAATGAACCCAGAATTGAAAATCTATGGTAATGAAATCAAGGGAATGAAAAGGGCTCTCGGCAAAGGATAAGGTTCGCAAAAAATACAGAATGTTGATGGATATCAATGCATTTACAGGAGAACTGAAAGCCTGCTTAGCATAGGTAAGCATGTATTACCTAATGCAAGTGCCCTAATACACAGAAAGTAAATATATCTTTGAGAGAAATTTTCGTCTCTAAGTGACTACATATAACGTGCAGAACTGCGAACTGCATCTGTGAATCCTACCTTAGAAAATCGGGTAATTTCACTTTCTGGTGTGGTAGGTTACCAGGAGGACTTTTCCAGCACTCGGATCAAGGGTTCAAATCCTGCTACGGATAAAGATTTATGTCCGCAAGTTTCTGTGTTTTGTGTTCACAGCGGCCTTGAAATGGGTTTCGCTCGTATGGAAGAATCTTACCACGTACGTACAAAACACTTGTAGTTTCAGAATTAATTCCGAACCGGAACACAACACAGGTCAAATTCATGAAAGCAGAAGATAAAACTGAAAAAGAAGACATTCATGGATAGAAGCAGCAAATAAACAAATAAGCAAGAAAGTAGTTACTTATAGTCCCCTATTTTTACTCTATAAATTACTGCGTGTAATTTGAACAGTAGTCGATCCCGGTGGCCGTGACGTCTAAGGCGTAGGACTGCCGCCTCTCGAATGCTGGGATCGCGGGTTCGAATTCCGCTAAAGGCATTGAATTTCGTCTCTTGTGTTTGTAGTGTGTTGTATTGTTAGCGGTCCATGTAATGAGATTGTCTCTCGTTCGGACGAGTTACACCTGATGTGTGTGATCTATAAACCTCAACAATGCGGTATAGTCATTGAAAGAAATTTGAATATATTTAATTGAGGACTTCTTTTTGAGATCTGATGACGCGGTATAAGAAAGTCTCATTAGATACGCTTTCATCACACATCTTACACAATAATGTAACAAAATTCTTCGGAAATAAGAGATATTGTTGTGGTTTAAACTCTGTTTACATGTTCGCAATAGCAATACTAATTATTCCAACACCATTTCACATACTACCCGGATAACAATGGACTTATGTAGCTGCGGCAGTTATGTTTCAATAACATGCCTACATATAAAAGCTGTATTTTTCAGAGTGAAGTACTCTACTATTATTATTATTATTACATGCAAGGATTCAAATTAAAGTCATTTTTTTTTCCTACTATGTTTCTTGACTTTGGAGAAAATATATCGTTCGAAGAAAAACTAGTGATCGGGGAAAATTCAAACTAGCGATATTGTTAGGATTCGGAAAGAACAGTTACATGGAATATTGTCGTAAAATTCTGGGGAAATAACCAATACTAAACTGCGGCGCATTTGAAACTGTACAGGAAGAACTCAAAATATTCAATTCAGATTTCCTGTTTTGTCAGCTGTTTAGCTGAATCAGATGTTATTAATGGCAGAATTATAGTTTTCCGTCGAAGTCTCTCCGTGTTCACTTGGTTCAGTGCATGTTTGTTGCAATAAATGTAGGCGATTGAATGACGCAAGTCAACAAACACATGGCTTCGTACAATCGATCGTCGGTTACCAGGGAGATTTTGCACAGCATCACGATACAATTCTGATATGACATATATGTATCGTTTTGGAAAACATTCCTATAACCTTTAGAGCGATATGATATTATGTATGAGGAAAATTACAGGTAATACAGATCAGGGAACAGAGCATTGGCGTAGATGCAGTCGCTGCAAACGTCGCAGCGCAGGGTGGCTCCGTGAATCAGTGGGCCCAAATCGTACAGCATGCTAAACTCTGTTTGGGTCTTGAGGGCTGGATTCCGTTATTCTGGCAGAAGGCAATATTCTGGATTTCCTTTACGCGAACTTTAAGCAACTTTGTTAATAATAAATACAGGAGGCTCCCAGCTATCGCGATGTGAGAGCCTACGGCCGGATATCTGCACCACTGGTGGGTAAAATTCAAAGCACCACATTAAACAGTACGCATAAACGTTTATGTCTTATAACTTGATCCTACACAAGCAAGAAATTGGTGAGACCCTAGAAGACCTCAAACACTCGAACTTTTTATACATTTAGTCCGGCAACTTATTTTAAGAAGCAAAATTGCACGTAAAACATCATTCAATTTCATAGGCCTAACTTATTCAATAGCGACATGAATTGCCTTGTGAAACGAAGCGTGTTTACTCCAGGCTCAATTCCGCCTACCCATTAGCGATGCAGCGTGATGGTATGAACGTTTGATCGCTTGTACCCTGGCTGTGTATGCAACCATGTTTCATCACGGGTAATAGACGAAGAGACTCGACATGTAGCAGGATTCAACCCGGCTTAATGACCTAAATTGCAACCAATTACGTTGCGTTCCGCACTGCAAATCACTTAGCAATGTTGAGTAATATCCTTGCGTCTCAAATCTACTTCCAACTCTCTCCGCGATATATAACCCATCTCTCTCTCTCTCTCTCTCTCTCTCTCTCTCTCTTGCTCTCCTTCCGTCGTTCATTTTCTGATATACGAGTTTCTTTAATACTCACTCCTCCATTTTTTATCTTCATATCTGAGTCATAAATTTAAACTAATATTTCTTCGCAGATCCTAACAAAATGGAAACGGAGAAAATAACCAACGTAAAGGAATTCAAATTTTTCATTTTGACGTCATGAAATTACGAACCCCAATTCCCACTTACAAGATTTATGATTCAATTCCAATATGGAAAAATAAGCAATCTGGTAAATAATTTCATTTTGGGAAGCTCGGGCATTATATCTTACAGTTCAATGTACAACAACAGTTACCGGATTTCACACATTTCACAGGGGCAGAGTAGGACTAAAATACGGGTTTATATCGATAAAAGTATCGTTGAACCAGTAGAGCTGGTATCCTGATATGTCATATTCAACACTGCTCATTAAACACATTTTAAACAATGGGCATTTACATAGAAAATAATTAAAATATCCATGAAGATAATTTCGTTGTGGGAAGTGACGGAGTGCAATTTGATAGCCCGCACGACGTAACCCTAACCGTCATCCCAGCCAGAACATAAAATGTCATTTTTTTTTACGTTTTGCTGATCGTGCATCTCAGCATATTTATCTCAGTAATTAACCAACTTGATGAAAAAATGTTTGTTTTACAATAAGTTGTAATGCAATTTTGACCTCCGGATGATGAGCACATGTGCCCGAAACATGTAGAGGCATGAAATAAACGTATTGTAAAACAAAAATGTTGTGCATCAAGCTGGTTAATTACTGAGATAAATAAAATGTTATGTTCAGATTTAACGGCTAAATATATCAATATCTAAAGAATTACGAATATATTCACACTTCGAAATTGCAGTAGACGAAAAAAAGAGAGACATATTAAAATAGGGACTTATAATCATATTTAAAAACTGCTAATTTACCAAGAGGGAGCCCAAACTTTTTTACAAAAATATTTCATAAAACATTAAACAAAAAGAAAGTATTAATAACTTATATATTTCGAAGCAAAATTTCAAAAAGAAGTACCAGCAACATAATTATTCTCTTTGTATGAAGTTCTGCTACTTTATGCGAAATTATTCTCTAAATATCATGTCAGGAAAAAATAAAAAATTCTTTACGCGTACTCCCATTTTCCCATGAAATGAATCTATAAAATCTGACACAGGGCGATAATAGAGAGGTCTTGTTTTATGTTCATTACACTCTGCATTTCTAAACACTAAACCGGAACCTAGCAAACAGTTTACAGTTCGCAATATAGCGAAGGAACGTTTGGACTTAGTGTGTCCAAAAACGTAATTTGTTTGAATAAACGGTTACTTCTTCTTGTTCTTGTTCTTGTTCTTCTTCTAAATGAATTGTTGCAGGTTGACTGACTCTCCTGCGACAGTTGTGTAAACGTAAATGTGGTCTTCACGTTAGTATTCCGTCCAGGAAACTCGCTCTGCCGTCTTCTCGTACAATGCCACCATGTCTGTACACCAGACTGCTAAATTATTTACAAATCAAACACAAGAATTTCCGAACTTGAGCGTTCTCTCGACGCTCCGTCTCCTATACTACCCGCGCAGTACACTTCATAGCCAGTAACGGATTCATGGAACAGAATATTCATTTTAGCAATTACTCAGTTGGTCCTGGACATTCCAATCTAAGAGAAAGATGCTGGCAGAAAGATGAAGAGAACTGTATAAAGAGGAATTTAATAATTTATTTTATTATTAGATATTATTAGGAAAAAGGACGAAATGTGTAGCACGTTTAGCAGAAAAGAAAATAAAACACAAAATTCTACATCGAACCCTCCAAACAGCACTTTGGAAAAATAGACCCAGAAGATAAAATACTAAAAAAATTGATCTTAAAGAAATATTGAATGAAGATTTGGAGTTGATTTATCTGTCATGGAATGTATTTCAGTAAACGGAGATTCTGAGTACGGTAATGACGGTAGAGTTTCCGTAGACAGCGGTGAACTTCTTGGACGCCTAGAGAATTACTAGTTTCAACGGACGACTCCGTTCCATACAGCATATTAGTTATGAGATATTATCTCGTGATGTGAACGGAAATCGAGGAACAACAGCTATAGATATCCGTGATATTGCACAACTCATGACAAACAAATCTCGTTCTTTGAAAAACTGGAAATTATATGCCTTTTCATATAAGCGCATTCTTTTTATTCATCTCTTTCATTTCTTACCCGGGAAGAAACTGGGGTTTTCGTGTATATTAGTGCCCTGTGGCTGCTCATAAATATTTTGTTCTTGTGTGCCTTTGCGTGTAATGAATGCTAATATAGCTACTGAGAAGAAACTGTGTGGCCCTGGGGATGGGACTCCCTAATTGCAGCGCAATTTCTAAGAGTTGGAATAAAACATGAAGCTGGAAATGGATACACGTTGAAGAGTGCGGGTTTCTGGAGAAACTGAAGGAGTGAAAGATAATGGAACTAGAAGGAGAGGTAGAACAGAAGAGATATATGTCTTGAGCCCCTAAATAAGAAATGATGTACAAGAATGGGCTAAGAGGAGCGATTTGTTTTCTTTTTAAAATCGTATTAACTCGATCCCGAAGTATCAGAACGAAGAGAGGATCAAGAATTCCTCTGATATTTAAATATATCTGCAAGTTATCAACATAACCGCAAGGAAAAATTAAATACACTGTATATTACAAGCTACTGAGGCAAAACTGTGTTGAATACTTTAAGTTCAGAATCAGATAAGAATTACAAACAATTTAAAATAATGCCTCTACGAACAACAACGATAATACTACTACAAATAATTTAATTTGCACTTAGTAAGGGATCACTGCTAATACTGCTACTACTACTGCTAATACTGCTACCACTACTACTACTACTACTACAACTACTACCACTACCACTACTACCACTACTACCACTACTACTACTACTACTACTACTACTACTACTACTACAACTACTACCACTACAACTACTACCACTACCACTACTACCACTACTACCACTACTACTACTACTACTACTACTACTACAACTACTACCACTACCACTACT
>Ga0123352_10006798_pt1 | contig 17593 bp, 8 predicted proteins | sample TergutLab28metaG_FD_89700 | JGI IMG/M metagenome (GOLD analysis project Ga0123352, IMG submission 89700) | Labiotermes labralis P1 segment gut microbial communities from Petit-Saut dam, French Guiana - Lab288 P1 | ecosystem: Host-associated > Arthropoda: Insects > Digestive system > Gut ... | reverse complement strand
TAGGCTACCATAAATTTTGTGCCAGATGGGTACCGAAACTCTTGTCAGAAGACCACAAAAAACAGCGCATGGCAGCATCGTTGACATTTCTCGAGGCCTACGAGAAAGATGGTGACTCACTTCTCGATCGTGTCGTAACTGTGGACGAAACTTGGGTAAAACATGTGACTTGTGAGACCAAAAAAACAGTCTATGGAATGGGGACACACAAGTTCTCCCAAAAGACCAAGGAAATGTTTGCAAACTTTGTCAGCAAGAAAGATCATGGCGACCGTCTTTTGGGACAGGGAGGGTGTGCTTCTGGTGGATTTCCTCGAACGTGGTTCAACAATAAACTCTGAAAGATATTGTGAAACATTGAAAAAGTTAAGAAGAGCGATTCAAAACAAGCGTCGGGGAAAATTGAGTTCCAAGTTGTTTTTTTATGACAACGCCCGCCCGCACACGGCCAATCGCACTCGAGAGCTCTTGGATCACTTTGGATGGGAGTTGTTTGATCGTCCGCTGTACAGTCCGGATCTTGCGCCGAGTGACTACCACTTGTTTCCAAACATGAAGACCTGGCTCGCAACTCAGCGCTTCGACGACAACGCGGAACTGTAGGCAGGCATGAATGAGTGGTTGAAATCTCAGGCGGCAAAATTCTATGACGATGGAATTAATAAGCTTGTGCACCATTATGATAAGTGCCTCAATTTGAACGGCAGCTATGTTGAAAAATAGTTTAAGATTGTGGCTTTCAAATATATATAATAAAAAATGTTTCCTTTCACTTGGGTTTTTTTTATTCCAAAACGTAAGTTACTTTCTGGATAGCCCTCGTATAAACTGCCACAATTTTACTGAATACTTGCCTCCCAGTCAGCACTGGTAATGGTTCTTCAGCATCTTCAACCCCTTAAAATGATTATGTGGCAGATTATACCTCTTGTCTACTATGCCCAACAAAGCCAATTTGTTGCTGGTTATCTAGAGATACTTTCTAGAAGAACTGTAGTGCGTGAATGGAAAAGGGAATATTCAGGAATGATCTGACAAGCAGGGAAGACATTAAACATAACATTTCCAAGCTCAAAACTCTAATAATACAGATTGTGGAAAAACTCCGGGCCCAAACTTCATAAGGTGATAGGGAAGACCAAAACACACATTTATTGTCAGGAACTGTATGTGGGAGATGCATCCTTGCAGTGCTATGGAACATCAAACTGGATCTCACTACGGTTGGAAAATAAGGAAAACCACTGAAATATTCTCAAAAAAAGTTGTATTTCATACCAATTTAGAGTAGATATTCAAATGTATGGCCACCGACCTCGATAAACAGCTAACTACGATGCGGCAGAGACTGACGTGTGTGCTCAAAAATGCCAAGCTGCTGCTGCATCAACAATATGGGCAATAAGGTCCTCTTCAGAGTCAACTGGCAACATGTACATGAGGGCTTTATTGTGGCCCTATAGGAAGAAGTCCATTGGTGTGAGGTCCAGTGACCTGGAAGGCCAAGCCATTGGCCCACTCCGTACAATCCAGTGATCATTGTAAGTGGTGGTGATATCTTGATTCTCAAGAGGATCTCATTTCCCTTATCACTGAGGCAGAAGCAACCATCAAGCAGCAACCTAGCATATTTTGGGCATACAGGTCAGTCTCTGGTGTGTCACTGTTGGATACATATCAAGGTCAGTGGCCATACTTGAACATCTGCTCTAAATTGGTACAAAATACAACTTTTTTCAGAATACTAAAGTGGTTTTGCTTGATCTCCAACCTTAGTCAGAACTTGATAGTCCATAGCACTGCAAAGACGCATCTCCGACGTATAGTTCCTTGACAATAAATATTTGTTTTGATCCCCCCCATCATCTCACAAAGTTTGGGCATAGAGTTTTGTCACTCCCTGTATATCAGTACTACCATAAGGCTGTAACTATTTATCATCATCATCGTCATCACTGTTGTCAAGACGAAAATAATAACTTTATTCAGTTAAAAATTTTATTCTTTTTGTATGACCATATTTTCTGACGTTTGGCGTGCTGACATAAAGTAGTGCTAGGAGATTCATGTAACAGTGTTAGTTGTGCACTAGGTAAAACTGTGTGTTATTGTGAAAATATCTTGCTATATGAGAAAGTTTTCTGCAACTGCAAAGGAATTACTGACAGAATTTTAATGTTTGGGATGTTCCTTTAATAAATTTGGCAATGAATTTAGAAAAAGACACTTTCTTGGGAAACTCTGAAATGCTTTCTCCAAATGCTGCACATTTTCAACAATTGTTATCTCCTACAGCTCATCACAGTTTCCTAAGGAAGCACCATAAAAATACAGACTTTTTAGTAATTTCTTTGCATGTCCATGATGCTATCATATTTAACAAATGTTTTCACAATAAGCACCCCCTACTCAGTATTGCAGGATGTCATCTTTGTAACTAAAGCTGTAAAATTTAGACTACAACCACAAACATGAAAACAAACAATCCCAATGAAGAACATAACACTGAAGTAACCAGTCTTTTATGAAGACCTGGTAGTTGGTCTGCTAAGCTCATATTCTGCAATTCGGGGATTTAAATCCCCCATTATTACATGCTGATGGATGAAAAAATGTGATGTTATACAAGCTAGACCATAAAGATGTGCAATGTAGCACTGAGGCACAAAGGCAGTAATGGTGAAGATTATTATGCAGGTACTTGTATCATTTTAAGCCTCCCTACACATGTTTTTCTGGGTTTGCAGCTTGTTTTTGGTGATCCAAACACATTCTTTCCAACTGCTTCCAAGGTGAAGAGAATTTGAACATAAAAATAATAGCCATGATATATTAATATGATGGGGAAAGCTCAATGTAATTTTATGATAGGTATGGATGATACATAACTTCATAACAGGTTGAGATGATACATAATAAGACAACGTATGTGACATCTGTGCCTCAGTTTCAAACTTCCAAGACAGAAAATATTAATAACTGTGGAGACAATTAACTTATCTGAATGTTAGGAACTTCACACTTGTATACAATGGCTGTATGTGGGCCTGTGTAGATCTACTCAAAGTCTCAATGTGGCTAGGCTGAATGCACGTGTGTTATCGACTCAGGTTGCTCACATAAATATGTTTAAGTTCTATCTTTGGTGTGTTTTCAAACAAGGCAGCTCGATTTTGTCCTTCTCCCTTCTTCACCCAGTGGCCATATACACGGAAGGCACAACCATCAATCACCTGAAGAGAGAGAGAAACAATTGAATTGCATGTTGAATTAGGTGTCACCTGCACTTCATAAACAATTATGTAGACACTGCTAATCACTGTTTAAGACTTCAGCAGTCACTAAGAATGTCATAATTTGTTGATATAACTGTTTGTTTGCTAACTAAAGTGTAGTATTGACATCCATCGTTAAGTTCTACTGTTAAAAATGATACAGTTCATTCCCTTACATTGATCCCAGCCTCAGAATGGAGATATCAAACGTTTCCAATGTACCTACTGTGGCCACAGCAAGTCTGTCAACTTACTGACATTTTGTAAGCTTTACAGTATCACTTAACATTACTAATATGGTGTGACTAACCCATCAGCAGAATATTTGCAGAATATGACCAGTGGTATGAAGCTTGTTCATTGCAACAGGAAAAGTAATTCCTGTGCAGGCCTGAACAGAACCTGGTGGTTCCAGGAAGTTGAGACTTACAGATTTTCACACAGTCCGCACATGAAGGTGGTTAAGGCTGTCAGCCAGACGCAATGGCTACCTTTACCTTCCACGAAATATTCCTGGAACTCTTTAATGTTAGAGGCTCAGTTGACCCCAGGACCACAGTGTGGCCAGAAGGATTAAGTCAATGAAAAATTACACCAATGGGAATCGAACCCAAAACCTTCTGGCTTGTAGTGCAGTGCCTCAACCAACTGTACCATTATATGGCCCATTCATGCAACAGACACAAATGGATGGATATAGCTTGAATAGCACTAAATGCACTGTGACTGGCATTCTCACAGACATAGCTTATATTGTTTTCTCAAAGCACAGTTTGACCAATGCCTGCCTTTACTACAAATTGGAGTAATTTAAATAGTGCTGCACATCATTCCTTATTTGTTTGATGACAGCTATGCAGGATGGATGCCACAATCCAATCTGCATCAGTACACTAATACATTCACCTTGTATTAATTGCTTCTTGGTATGGAATCACATTTGAGTAATTCACACTTGTTCTTTTTTTATTTTTATTTTATTTTTTTCATTGTTATACTATACTGTGCATGTTGTCAAGTCACTCAACTATTTTACCAACCACTGCACTTATATAAATTTATAAAATTTGCACCTTAAAACATTAAAACATTAAAAATGCTTCGACATGTTTCGGTCCTAGAACCATCATCAGGGAGCTATATCGTCCTTGCTAAAGTTACACTATTAAAAGTCATATTAATTTAACTATTCCAGTTGGTTTTGTGGCAGCATGCCATGTTGTGTTGTGTTGCTAAGAGTGCCATGTTAACAGCAGCATGTGTTTTAGTTTATAACTGAAACACATGCTGCTCAAGCATTAACAATTGTAGCTGAACCTAAATTTAATGAAGTTAATACATTCTTTTTTGTGTATGATTTGTATTATGATGTGATCAGGATCACAGATTTAGGAACTGACAAATGCACGTTACAGTCACCACATACTGATCACATGTCAGCTGAACAGATCCTACAATGCACTTAAATAAAGACAATTATTTATAGATTTGAGGTTCTCACAGTGACCTTGCTGAAGATTCCAGTCTTCTTCAGTGTGAGACTGTGTCACTGGGAGTAGTTCCTGACATTTTGGAGGATCATACTGCCTCCATCTTCAGGGTCAAGTGGTCCAAGAAAGAGCCACACATGAAAAAAGTGTGTGTTATACAGGTATGGTAGATGCACGAAACAGATGGATCGAGAAGGTGGTGAGCCAGTAGGGGTGAAAGGTGGAAGATCCTCAGTGTTCTGGCTGGGAGGTTGGAAATGCGGTAAGATGAAAATATAAATCAAGTAGAAAATACAAAAGATGAAAAACATGAACTGTACATCAACAAATTGAATTGAAGGTAGACAATCAAATAAAATAAATCAAATAATAAGCACAAAATGTGGGCCGGGTAGCGTAGTCAGTATAGCGACTGGCTATGGGCCGGGTAGCATAGTCGGTATAGCGACTGGCTATGGGCCAGGTAGCGTAGTCAGCATAACGACTGGCTATGGGCCGGGTAGCGTAGTCGGTATAGCGACTGGCTATGGGCCAGGTAGCATAGTCGGTATAGCGACTGGCTACGGGCCAGGTAGCATAGTCAGGATAACGACTGGCTATGGGCTGGGTAGTGTAGTCAGTATAGCAACTGCCTATGGGCCGGGTAGCGTAGTCGGTATAGCGACTGGCTATGGGTCGGGTAGCGTAGTTGGTGTAGTGACTGGCTATGGGTTGGAAGGTCCGGGGATCGAATTCCGGTGGGGGCGAGATTTTCCACACCTGTCCAGACAGGCCCTACAATGGGTACCGGGTCTTTCCCGGGGGTAGAGGCGGCTGGGGCATGGGGCTGACCCCCCACCCCCATCTGGTGTCAAGGTCCTAGAAAGAGTACTCACCCTAAGGGCCTTTGTGGCCTATAAAATGGGTGAAACCTAAAAGAAAAAAATAAGCACAAAATACACAACATTGTGCTCCATCCAACAACACTAAAAGTGAGGGTGGCCACATACTGAACAGGTCATGGAAACCTCCCATTCATTCCCATACACAGTACAGGAGGCCTCTCCTAAATGGTTAAGTAGCTTATGGTCCTTTTCAAGGCCAGCTTTCCATTTCCACTCCTGCCTCAGATGTCCCCTCTTTAACTCTGCATTCCACCTGAAGTATATCTTGGACCTCCACTAAGTTGCCATGGTGGATACCTCACAGTGCCAACAAAGCCAAAACCTTTCCATCTTCCTCATCTTATTCTGTGATCCCTCCCACTATCATTAGTATTAGCTTGCCACTCTATAGCCACCTGCTACCTGCCTCAAGCATACCTATATAACATAAACTTCTTTCATGCATCTATTCATCTTGGACTGCTCAACCCTGATGGCAAAGGCATTATGAACCTTCACTCACTGACAACTTTACATCCCAGGCAACTTGCATCTTCATAGCAAATGCTAATACATCAACAAAGTCAGATGAGAAATCACATGTTGATATTCATACTGCCATGGAAATACCTGAAATGACAGATCTGGGGATCACTTATGATGACCCAGGTTCTTAACAGGACATAAAATATCACTGCACATTAAATCAAAATAATATACACCACTGTGAGTGTCCTGAATCTGCAGGTCCCAGCAGGTCTATACATATATCAAACAACTAACATAATTAGCCTCATATAAAACATAAATAGATAACTCACCTTTCTGAGCACCTTTATGCGGTATGGATCAACTTGAGCCACATCCATCGATAGAGGTTCGGGAGTGAAGCGCAACCTTTTGATGCGCACCATGGCACGTACGCAGAGAACTGCATAGTGGAACATCTTGCGGGCATTGAAAGTGCGACTCTTCATCTCCTGTGGAACCCAGATTAAGTTAATATATCACAGATAACAAGAACTAAAAAACAGACCTATGGACACAGATATTACATACACACACATACAAAACACACAATTAGTACAGAAGGTATTTGCCAACTCTGGAATGATAGTGTTACAGGTGTTATGACATCAAACTTGCAGGCATCACATGGACTATACTGGATTCTGTACCTAAGACATAATTTTACTGTAAAGCGAGATATTATAAAGATGGTACAAACAAGCAAATTTCTTATAATAATAAAATCTATTAAAAATATTTTGGTATTTTTTTAATAATACATATATATCTAACACCTTCACACTGAAGCCATGTCTATCAAACAGCCTACAGCCATCCCAGTAGCACAAATCAACAGTAATACAGTCTACTTCGAATTTACAACCCAGACACAGACTACCAAATGTGGTATGGAAAAATGACAGCCACTACTACAAACACTACCCATACACATAACTGAGTAAGAGTTCATGTCGGTCTACATCCTCACCATCCAGTTTCCTACTACCATACACATATTACCACCCTATCCACTTAAGTTTCCAATTTATGTGAGGTTTCCTCACGAAAACTCTGTGTATGTTCGCTCGCTTTCATCATCTAGGCAAGTACCTAGCCCTCTGTCATCCCCCTGACTTAACTATAGTAACAATGCTACATTAGTATAACGTAATAATACACATTTCGTATTTTTCATATGTAATAATGTATTCCCCTCCTTTACCACCTACATTTCAAATACAGTTGAACATGCCTCAAATACAATCTGTATGGAACAGAAGTCTTGCTTCTCAAGAATATTTCTTTAATGCCAAAGAGAAACAGAGGCAGTAAATTAAAAAAAAAATTCTAAATGCCAGAAACTGCCTGATGGAAAAATGGAAATAAAAAATACTGCATGAACTGTAATGAGAAAACATGAGACTCAAATAGCATAAATTTTGGACACACTGCAGATGCAGCAATTTACCCATTGAGACTCATTCGGTCTTTCACTGTATTTCTTGGAATCTACCCTTGCCTGTTGTTGTTTGGAAGAATTACGCAGATTCTCATACTGGACTTTATGGAAAATCTTAACGTATTTTGAAGAGTAAAGAATCTGGTTAGCCATCACTTTACAAGGGGATAACACTGCAAACCACAACAACAGTCCTTCCTGTAAGTTACCTTGTAAAAACGTCCAGCCTTAAACATAAAGAGATGCTGGTGCAAAATTATCAAAGAAGTAAAAGAAACTTCAAAAACATTTGGTGCACGCTACTCAGCAGAGATGACTGCATCCTACACATTTCAAAGTCTTCCTTTTTTAAATTTTATACTAGAAACTGACAAATACTGTAGTTAAATAATGGATATTAATTTGCCTGCAGTTTTGTAAGACCTTTTAAGAAATCAGTCCCATGGAATTTTTATTTCATTGTACCAGCAACTTACATTCTCCCTGTAGGGTCAGACATTGTGTCACAACCATGTAAAGTAATGGGCAAAGCAAATGTTCAAATAGCCCTCTTCACCTTTAAATGACGTATGTTCACATATGCAAAACGAACGGGAAAGATGTGGAGGGGGGGCAAAAAAACCACTAGAAATCCATTTCATATATCTAGGTAACAAGGAAATTTACTGCATTTTTAAGACATACTGCATAATACTGTTTCATTTCCCAAAATAAACCATTCATTTCATGATTATCTCTTTTTCTGTTCAAATAATACATTTTTCATGAATCACGTGCTAAAATTTAAATACCAACCCCATCATTTATAGTTATTCTAGTGTTCTGGAAAGTAAACATGTTGATTTGTTTCTGAACTGAATAACAACATCCACTGAAAGAAAATCAAGTGTAGGTTTCACTGAAATAACAAAAAGATTTTACAGACTATACATAGGATTAGCAGCGGTGTGTGAAGGATGGTGAAGTGAATGGATGATAATTAACATTTTGCAAAAATAACCCAACAACTGACAGAACTGAACATTACCAGTAAGTTTCCAAGGACTTCCTCTGCAACCCAGTTTAGTTTCTACCTTACATCTTCATGTGTCTATGTTTCTAGGTCTGCCCACACAACATACACCAGCAATCAGACAGAAGTGCAGTCTATCAATGTCAGTCCCAATCAAACTGCAAATCCACTGAACTTCTTAAAAAAAAAAAAAACATATATTTCTTTACTCTTGGATGTTACACATGCAAAGGCTCTTTCTGCACCCAGCAAAGACGCTGAGTGTATAGAAACCTGTAGTGAACAATTAATTAGATGAAGGTGATGATATCCACTCACTTAGAAGGATGCAACCTGAGGCTGAATGTTAAAGTCTCCACACAACATAAATTAAGTAATGATCCTTGTATCAATTAACTATGAGGGATAAGTACAACCAGTGAAGGAATAGGACACACACATATCACAAAGTACTACTGAACACAGTACGACACATGTAATCCCAAAAGCTGCCTTATCCATGCACAACAATATGTTATGCTCCACCCAGTGTTATTTGCAACCTGTAAGTTAGTAATCACAACAAGCTGTGTATTACCAGAGCCATTTGTGAGATTCGACTAAGTCGCCTGGAGGAGATGGAGAGGCTGCGTTTCAGTGGGGCTATGTCTTGGTCCCACAGCTGAAAAACACGGCAAATGAAATGACAACTGGACAAAGTGACAGAGCCTCATTCATCTTATTATATGTGCCTGATAAACAAACCAGATTATGTCATCTATCTTTTCCACCTTGTAACTTACTAGCCTGAACAAATGCCAAATCACCAGCTCATTTCTTTGATATGACAGACCCAACAGATTGCATATGGGAACACAAACTTTGCTTGAGAAACAAATACAACTAATACAACTAACGCTTCAATGCTGGCCTTGGATCACAGTATGGACCTCTAGCTCTTCATGTGCTGCCAGCCTCAGTGCACTGTGCAGTCATGAATGCATTGAAAGGCTACTCTAAACTTAAAACCATTCTGTCCTGAGAAGAAGCTGGAATTTCAACTCCAGCATCACTGAAGGGTTAATAATACTTTCTATTGAGCTTAAAAAAAAATCCAATGAAGAAAACATTATTAAGGCAGTGAGTTACACAACACACAAGTTGCAGTCAGAAAGTGATGCCAACTACTTTTATCTCCTTACATTTTCTTTTTATTTTTATGGGAATAACCACATCACTGAATTCTTTAAATATTTTCAGTCAAATTCTATTAGTCACAACTGTTTCGCTCAACAGATGGCAGCACCACAGTTGATTTTAATGGCAGAGATTGGCATGTGGTTGCAACAGCAAGCTTTGATAGAGTTTTGGTTGCTGAAGGTAGCAGCCAACTTGCATTCATGAATATTTACTCAAAGTGTATCGTGAAGCTACTGTGGATGTGAATACTGTTGGACAGTGGGTAGGAAGGATTATAGAAGATGAAACAGGAGAAGCAGCACTTTATGGCAAACTCTGGAGTGGTCATCCTCGCACTGCACTGAATGCCTCAATAACAACCGCAAGACTGATGACATGATTCGTGACAAGTGTTGCATAACAACAGATGAATTATGCTCCACCCTATCCATTGGCAAGGCAGTACACAGCAGTTATTGAACAGTTTTGCTATTCCAGGTCTGTGATCGCTGGGTGCCATGCATACTGATGTATGCACACAAAGAGACACGGAAAGCAACTGCCAAGCATCTTTGGCACCGCATGACACTGGAGGTGAGGCACGGGCTTCCTCACACAAATTGTCACACGGGATGAGACTTTTTCCCATCTTTTTTTTAAACTCAAATCCAAGCAGAAATCAATTGAATTGCCATATGACATTCCCATACACCCTCCCCCCCCCTCCCCCCAAAAAAATGTACATATAAATACAAGAGGGCACTATCTGTTGGAAAAATCAAGGTTACTATTTTCTGGCAGGAGAAAGGTGTTATTCTTGTAAAACTTCTTGCCTAGGGGAATACACCAAACTGGGATAAAACAATAAGAAGTCTGAATGCATGCCTTCATCGAGCGTGTCTTACAAGAAAGATGTCTGAAGTGTTGCTCCTCCATGACAACACTAGGCTGCACACAAGTGTGTTGCACCAAAGAGGCTAACAATAAATTTTGGAAGGACAGTGTTGCAGCATTCACCTTGCACCATCTGATTAATCACTTGCCTCATCCTGCAAAAACCCTGTCAGGACACCATTATGCCACTGACACGGCAGTGCAGAACGCCATGCACATGTGGCCACAGAGAAAGGACAGCAATTTTTACCAGGAAGGAATACATGTTCTTGTCTTAAAGGTGGAAGAAAGTCACTGACAAAGATGGAGCCTAAACTGAACAGTAACTATCCCTTCAGCAATGTTGTAGGAAAGTTCTGTGAAATTTCCACATGTCCATGAAATGAAAAGCAGGAGACATACTCCAAATGTAATTTTTTTTTTAAAGTACTAATGAAAAATGTAGTACAATACAGTTTATTTGTTTTTATGTCAGTTATTTAATAAGAATGTCACCAGTCATCAGATAAAATAATGGACTGTATTCCCTCCAGTACAAAGTGCTACTTATAGACACACCCTTGACTTATTAACAGCTTCATATAAAAAAATGTACATAAGAACAGGAATTGTCAATGTTCAAATATAAAACTTCTTTGTATGGACAAACAAATATCCATAAAGCTGAAAATGTAGGTTCAAAAATTTCTCCATCCACTGTGTTCTTCACTTGTTCATCTAATCTCATACTCCTCCAATTCCACAGATTCTTCCAATTTGCTCTTTAAATTAGGAGAGGCCTGACATAATGACTTCCTTTTTTAATTTCATATCATAAGGGTGTAATTTGGAATGTAATGTAAAGTGATAACTTAATACAGTATTTTAGGTTTAAAATTTCATGTACTAATTACAATACTCCCACATATAGCATCTATCACATCTAACAGTGAATACGGATGATCAATGTTCAAGTATGCCAAGGACACTCACCCCAACTCTCCTTTGTGAGTTCCGATTACGAAAAATTTTAAGATGCAACAAGGAGCATACAAAGTGTAACAATACATGAACATCAATTTCTCTTCATCCCAGAATATCAGTTCATATTAAACATAATTGGTACTGTCATTCACCAGGCACTCATAAGGTGCTTAATGCAATGTCAAAGATAACATTTCTAAGTGTGGAAATAAAAATACCTACGGGATCACCTTTGTTGCTAGCTTTGTTTACTGACACATATCTAGTGTTGGTGATATGAAGATTTTCCTCGCCTTTTAGTCATATAATATAGTTTTTTGACATCAATGCTTGATGCCATGAAATGTGACACATCACGATTTAAGAAATTTCAAAATGCAAAAAAATTGTGTCTTAGAATGGAAAAAATATGGTGGGAAAGGATGTGAGAGGAGGTGCTTGTCAGCCATCTGAAGGCACAATGCCAGCATTCTCTTTAACACCTTGCTGTCAGGCCACATGATCTTCCATGATCATGGAACGAGGTCAAGGGGATAGCTGGAGACCACAATGCCTGGAAGCTCTTCATGGTTGCCCTATGCTCCACAAGCAGTAAAAGGATTTGAAGTCTGCAGCTCTATGAGGGCTAACAGGGGTATTCCACATGATCTAGTGGGAAGGCAAGCGCTGGAAAGAAGAGAAGTCAGCGTTCTGGAGGAATGGCGACGTAATGGTGCAAGTGTGGAACAACAAGACTTGTGCAAATGAAAAGTATGATCCATGATGCAACAATTGTAAACAAAGGGAGGAAAGACAGGAAAGCAAACATGGAAATAAAGAAGCCTGATACTGTTGGCCAGTACAATAAATTCATATAGGTTGTAGACAGGGTAGACCAGTAACTCAGTTTCTACTCAGTTCTGAGGAAAACTGTAAAATGGTCAAAAAAAGTGGTACTGTATCTGCTAAACTGTGCTCTCTTCAACACATTTTTTTTGTACAGGACACTAAATACAAACAAAAAGTAAAGTACAAGAACTTCCTGCTTGAGGTAGGAAGGTCCTGGATATCACAAGTCCAGAATCAAAGTGGGTCCAATTCTGATGACCTTCAATTGCCAGAGAAGCAACCAACACCAAGGGGGCCTAAACAGGACCCGCCAGGCAGACTCTCTGGTGATTTCAGAAAACACAAACTTGAGAAACTTGTTGGTGGTGGGGAGGGAAAAAGGAAGTATCCTGTAAGACCATGCAAAGTGTGTTGCACGTAAGAAGCAAAGTAAAACTAGATACATTTGTAAATTCTGCGTTGTTCCGCTTCACAACAGGTCTTGTTTTGAGAAATACCATTCAGTGACTAGACTATCTATATGCAGTTTCTGCAGTCTCAGGCTCAGGAGCGTAATCTACAGTGTCAAACCATAAGTAAGAATAAGTTATGGGGTTGAACATTCAAAGTGTTTAAAATGTCCGGGAACTGGGGGTATTTAATTAAAAGACCATCCAGTTGGCTAGGTGTTAAAGGATTTGGGAGAAGAATAAGACGTCAATCAGAATAGTTTGTGCCCCAGACAAGACACACAAGGTCAAATTTAGGAGGCAGTCATAATGGTAAATAAGATCTGGTAGATATGGTCAGAACCATCAAACCTGATGATGTTCCTCATGGTATTAGTCAGTTACCGAGGTGAATGCTAGGGTGTTATAACTGCTACCTTCAGTAACCCTGTTCATTCACATACTTTATTTGATACAATGCAACTACCTTCTGTAGCTGATACAGTGTCACAAGTAAACTAATATACTAACTTGCTCAGACTAAGCAGTAACATTCTACAAACAATTTAACTAAATAAAACAAAAAGGTAGCTGGTAGGGCAATGCTCCATTATTGTTACTCATCACAGCACACACACTGACCACAGAAAAATTACTTTTTATCAGAACTGTAATCCTTAGATTGATAGCTTCGTTATCTATGTACCTAACAAACTGCCACACAGACAGCTTCTGTGGAAGACATGACTAATTCAGAGCAATGAACTCTATACCAAATTTCATGCCACACAATGGTACAACCCAGTATGTGCTTTATCCAGTTACATGAACATATGAGACAGACAGTGGGTACTGTGAATTGGGCACAATTTAAAGTAAACATCCAAAGTTTGTCACTGTGGAATATGAAAGATAGGACTGATGTCTTTCTTGGCTATTTCATAATGTCACAAAGATGTAAGCACAGTTTCTCTTTTATATCAATAAGTATATTTCTTATGACATAAACAAAACCAGAACATGGGTTGCGAACTCTAAAAATGGTAAAGAAGATTGCAGTAAAAGCACAAAAGAGCACACACTTGATACATGAACTTCAAAAAAAAACATTATTTGAAGTAGGAAAACAAAATGTGTCCTGAAAGTGTTGTAATGATCTGTTGGCTTCATGTTTACAAAGGCACAACCACACAGTAATATTCCTGTCATGACAAATTACGAAAAATGGGAACATGGTCAATGCACACTCTTAGGTACTCTTGTTCTTTAGAATGCAGAGGGTATCCCCCCAGAACAAATGCTTATAAAATATTGCAGTTAAATGCAATGTTTCATTCAATCAAAGAACATTGGTCATGCCACCATTACAGGTATTTAATGCAATGTAGCTAGTCTTCTGTCATTTGTTGCTCAAGTCACTCATCACACTCTGGACAGAAAATTTTTCCATTTTCCATCTTGTTTCCTGAACACAATGGATCTCCAACAGCAAGCCAATCATACTGTTTCTTTTTTGGCTCAGTTGAATATTTGGCTTTCTTTTCTTAGTTATATTCAAGAGTAAAGTCTTAAGTCAATAACATGTCATTATCTCTGACTGCCTAGCTGAATTTCCTTCTTTATGGATGTTTTGCTTTCAGTAAAGGAAAGATGCAGGATGGAGAAATTATTTCTCTTTCCACTTCCCTTTCACCATCCTCAAGTGGAGACTTATTCTTGGGGCTATTGGCAAATGTATTGCCCCTGCTATGTTCTTCTCAATGAGCACAGGCATTTGAAATTACTTACTAATTTCACCAGCTGGGTTCTCATTCTGGTTCCTTGCAGCTGATTACTCACTTCTGATGTGAAAAATCCACATCAGAAAACAAAAGTCTGCCTTCTCAAATAAAGGAACTGTGCCACAATAGAAATCAATTTAAACGTGCCTTGAAAAAATTCTTGTATTTTTATTCATTTTATACCTTGGATGAATATTTCAGTTGTAATAAGATTTAAAACCTTTACTATTAATTAGCTATTTTGTGTGATCTAAAGTTTCATCTTGAGAACTGTTGACCTATTAATTAATTTTAAATAGTAACATATTGTAATGTTGTACACCTGAAATTAGTATATATTGTTAACCTATTAGTATATATTGTTAACCTTTTGACTACCGCTGATTCTACAGTGGCTGCATTGTATTTTATCCCATTTTAGACTGTTTGTATCTATTGTAATGTACTGCAGTACAGCGTTAAATGTAATTGACATGTTCTATAATCTGTGGGTTACAACCCCTTTCTGGATCAGATGAACAAAAATAAATATAAATAAAATAAATAAACATATGTTAAATGAATGTAATCCTGTAATCTGAAACACTTCTTTTGCTTTCTTCATGTTGGCAAACTTTCCACAAGTGTTTTGGAAAATCAGGCAAATATCACTTTGTAAAATTGCAAGCCCAGGGTGGTTGAGCATCCTTTTGTCACTTTCAGCAGCACACATTGTTATAAATGGCCTACTAGAAGCTGCAGCTTATGGCTTGAGTGTGGAGTTAGAGACAGCAGAGTTATATCCCACTCCCGGCACAAGGTAACGGCCTCATATCTAATGTGAGAAAACTGAGGAGGAATGATTCATCTTGAGTTGATTTTACACAGTTGTTTAAGTGTTTAAGCCAACTGATGAATAGTTCCATATTTATAAACCCATTATCTGATATCATAGGAACAGTGCCTTCATGAACATCCTTGAAAATTTCTGATTTCATTCTCTTCCTAGAAAAAATTATGGCAAGTGGTAAAAACAAAACAACAAGGCACTTGCAGCAAATGACTATGACAGTCTGGCCCCTTTCCACTGAAACCACTTTGAAAACTATACATATTCCTTTTGAAGAAATCACTTTGAGGATTTTGTTTGGGGCATGGAAGACTTCAGTTTTATCCGAATTAAACATGCAGTAAGCAGGGAATCTGTTTTCTTCACATACAAATTTCAAATGGTCGAAAAATCATTTGAATTTGGGTATACTAAACTTGATGATTCCATACTAACTGCACACCAGATCCTGAAGGGTCAGATGTTTCCTTCTGCAGAAGTGTTGAACCCAATGCTGCACTGCAGCCTGTGTTGATTTATTAGATATGTGTGAGATGAAGTTCTTTTGTGCATATTCAAAAGCTAAATACATGAACTGTTCCCATTCCAAAGAATCTATAATCAAGACCTCTGATATGATCTGCTTGTTCTTGTTCATATACTGTTGTGAAAACAGCCTTTAAACATCCCCAAGGTGTCAACAGTCTCTTGTAACAAGCCATTACTGGAACATGACTCTGTACGTTATTTCACTTATTATGATTATTTATTGAATGCTACCTACGTGGAACAGGGGCCAGGACAGTGTAGTTAGTACAATGACTCCCTACAGGATGGACAAACCTGGCCATCAGTTGGTACTCATGGCTTTCAGTTGTCTTGCAAAGTTTATTTGTTGTGCCAAGAACAGCAGTCTCTTTTCTCTGGCTTCCTGCATTTAAGATTCTTTATCCTTCTTCATTGAAAAGTTCATCCACAAAAACCAAATTTCTGTTTGACTTTCTGACATATTTTGAAGCCATTCTCAAGGACAGCTACATTTAAGAAACAATACAAATTTAGGAATGTGCAGAATTCACATTTCCCAAGCCAAGAGCAAATAGTTCCAAATGGCACATGTGCCCTCTTAGGGGTTCTTGAAATGCGTACTTATTGGTACTAGTAACATGAATTCTAAAATAAACTATAGATAACAGAACAAGTCTTAAATGTGAAAAATGTGTTCACAAAACAACTGCCTGAAACCATGTCTTTTGAGTTATGTATGGAAATTGAGGGCCAAAATGTATCCCTTAATGTTAGGGCTGCAAGTAAGCACAGAAAAAATTACATCATGAAAGCAGAAATTATTTTTCTTAGTTTCTAAACCCACACAAGTGCCAGTGTTGCTGAACCCTCTACATTACTCAATCATGACAAGATGATTAAGGGAACATGTGAAACAAAAAGTGTCACTTTCACTAAATGTTAGACTAGTGTGTGTGAATGAGTGTGTGTAGTTTGAGAAGCTGTGTGCTCTTATATGCCTCTATCCTACATGTTTCTCTGCTCTAAATCACTAAACAGTAAACAAAGAATTACTATACTGGACATATTACTGACAAAAGCCACCTCTAAAATTTATATTGTTGATTTTGCCTTGTGCAAATAATATGTTTTCATGTATTTCACAGAAGTGCAGTTTAATATCTTGATATGATTCTTGGAAAACGGCATATTAAAACAGTTTCATTTGGTTCAGTTTAGTTACATATATCCTTTTTGTATGATTTAACGGATATTTTAATAACTGACAATTAAAAAAACAAGTAAAAAATATACATAAGTTTCTATATATGCTTATGCGTAAAATGCCAGGCATATGTGAAATGGTGACACAATACCTATCATTGGCTAGCAAAAATGTTACCTCTTTTAGTACACAATTAACAATTTCTTAATCTAAATATCAACAAAGTCAATGACACCTACAATCCCAGAAATTAGGTTTACTGTGTTCCTAGTAAACCAGGATGGCTTGAAACTAAATGGTACACATCAGCTTCTGGCTTATGCCGATGATGTTAATATACTGGGAGGAAGCATACATACTCTAAAGGAAAATGCAGAAACTTTAGTAGCTGC
>Ga0123352_10006797_pt1 | contig 17594 bp, 8 predicted proteins | sample TergutLab28metaG_FD_89700 | JGI IMG/M metagenome (GOLD analysis project Ga0123352, IMG submission 89700) | Labiotermes labralis P1 segment gut microbial communities from Petit-Saut dam, French Guiana - Lab288 P1 | ecosystem: Host-associated > Arthropoda: Insects > Digestive system > Gut ... | reverse complement strand
TCTCTTGAGGATTTGAAGGAAAGGATCCAACAGGAAATCGACTCCATTCCGCCTGAGCTAACCCGGAGAGTGATGAAGAACTTCCGGGAACATCTTCAGCAATGTGTTGCCAACGTCGGCCGCCTTATGTCTGATCTGATTTTTAAAACCCATTAAAAACTGTTTTTAATGTACTTTTCAGAAATATATTCAATTTTTTTTCTAGATGGCTTCTTTCATATTTTATACCTCTTCGAAAAGTGGGAGATCTTTATGCCCCACCCTGTATATGTTCTGGGCCTGAATATCATGGAATAAAGACAGAGGTTTGAGACAGTGTCTTTCAGTTTGTATGTTTCACTGCTAACCTGCTGAATGGATGTTGATTAAATTCAGTATTGGAGTTGGGCAAGGTGGATTCTACACCAGGAGATGGAAAACTGAATTTCACTTTCATTGCCATTTTATTTTGTTTCTTGTTCATGTTATCACCAGAATTATATTGCAGGTCTATATCGAACATGAGAGTGTGGCTGTCACACGGCAGCAGCAGTCGGAACCCATCGATCTGGATTACTGCCTTGAAGCATTCACCAAGGAGGAGCACCTTGGTGAGGACGAGAAGTACTATTGCTCAAAATGTAGAGAGCACCAGCTTGCGAGCAAGAAGCTGCAAATTTGGAGGTTGCCTCCAATTCTTGTGAGTATTGAGTATGCTAAGTGCCTTTTCAAGACAAGACTGCAAGAAACAGTAACACCTGCTGAAGTGCAGACATATAGATACACAGTTGATTCTTACTGATGCACCCCACCCGTATTACTTAACTGTTGAAATCATTCCAGGAGTGCAGGTAACACAACACAACACAACACACATAGAAAACATTAAAGGTAACAAAATTTAATAGTTAAGAAAGATGAATTTATTAACAGAATGCAAAAGATTTTAATTACATTATGTATCAGAATAATGAGTCTGAACATTCACAAGCCAAATGGCATGGGTGACTTCATGATAAGACAACTTAATGTACCTCAGAAACCTAGAAAACATACTATAGCCTCTCTGTAACACAAGTTTAATGTAATGCCTGCATGAAATCAACACAGGGACAGACAGCCCTGTCTTCAGAAGTCAGCCAAACCTGAATTTAGACCATCCTGATCCTTCAGGTAGGGCAGGACAATGGTGAGGGGGAAGGAGGATAACTGGAATACACTGCGCATGCCCACACTTTATTGTTCAGGCTTGTGAGCTGTAGGGGCTTGACACTTAACACGGCACATTTGCACAGACTGGAGAGCATTATGTGGCCTAAACAGATATGGAAAATAAAGAAGATGCGTCACTTCCATAGCATTATACATTAGAGATGCAGGAATGACTTCTGGAGTATAACAGCTAACTGAATTAAACCATGCTACAGTCCTTGAAAGGCTAGTAGATTACTCGGCTGGTCAAAATATTCTCTGCATTGATGGAACCCAAGGTTCATTACCATGTTCACAAGAACCTGCCAATTATCCCTGTCCAGAGCCAGGTGAATCCAGTCCAGTCCCTTCGTTCCTGTTTCTGTACAATCCATTTTAATGTCTTCCGAGTAATCTCTTTCCCTTAGGTTTCCCCACCAAAACCCTGTTAGCATTTCTGTTCTTCCCATATGTGCCACATACTCCACAACCATCACATCCTCCCTGTTGTGATCGGTGAGCAGTACAGATCATGAAACAGCCCATTATGTATTTTTCAGAAGGATGAACAAGGAACTGAGTGTAAGAAATGCTGTGGAAATGCAGAAGAGAGAGAAGTCACTTGATTGAGGCAGTACTGTGATAACAGCTTTAAGTCTGCATGGTTCAGACTATTTTCATTATTCATTAACATACTTAGTGTCCACTTGAGGATTTCGAATACTGAGACATAAAATGAACTAAGTGCTGTGTGGTTTTTGTTGCAGATTGTTCATTTAAAAAGGTTCCAGTTTGTGAATGGGAAATGGGTGAAATCTCAGAAGGTGGTGAACTTCCCTTTCAAAGACTTTGATCCAACAGCTTACCTGGCATCTGTACCAAAACACACAGTGGTGAGGCATAGGGAGCTGGAAAGGCTGAGGTTAGAGGAAGGTGACGGAGGCTTCGTTTATTCGACGGCACCTCTTAATGGCGGACAGGAAGCAATAATAGCACCAGACAGCAGATCAGACGTAGACAAGGTCTGGAATGAACAAATAGAAGGAGATGTTTCTAGTTCAAGTAAGTATTGATGGTTGTAACATGTTTGTCAGAACTTGCAGACTGTAGTGCAGGATCTTGTAATAAACTTTCTTCTTCTTGGGGGTGGATAATGAAACTTTGGTGCGTGGTTTGCAAAGAAAGTCTCATTGAACTTTAAAGGCTAAAATTGTGAAATAAATGGCATTTTGTGGGAAATGAGACGGAAATTATCCAACATGTCTTACACTTCAGCAAATCTCCTTGTTGCCTGAGTATATACAATGCATTTCTAGGGGTGTCTTCATATGTACATATGTATTTGGCAATACAGGTATTTAGTAGGTTAAATTTGCCTCTGGTAAGTCCTCATGGGTAGATACCCATTGAATAGAAGGCTGGGTTCACCACAGCACCATTCTGGACATTCTGTAGCAGATAAAGTTAACACTGCTGGTAACTGAACCCAGGTGTGTCACAGTATGGTGTTGAGGGAGTTAAGACAACGTGTTGAAGAACCCTCAGTGAAATATTCATGTTTAAATTGAGACTCCTGAATATGGACATGTGGTTACGGAAATGTAATTGTGGGGATTCATGAAAATTGGTACAGTGAAAACCATACTTTTCTTAGCAGTGTAAATTAATTTCTACCCATACTGTCCCCATTTATTGTCCATTGTGGGTGAAATTTGGCATAATAGATCTGCACTTAATGCTGTTAATCATTTCTGAGCTGTATGAAAATTAGCACATGGAAGACTGTACTTTACTTATGGACGTAAAGGGAATGATGTTCACACGCGTGTCATGAAACCATGTATCATTTTGAAAGTGAAGAATACCTTGGTAAAGTCTGTGTACTGTGTTATGTTGCATAGATATAACTTGGTAATAATTCTGGTGGGGGGGATTGACCTTGGGTATTAGGAACTTTAATTCACAGAGCAGTCAGACACAGGTTTTTCATTCTTTTCTATCTTCAGACCACCCAAATAATTGTTTAGAAAATATTTCAATTTTTTATTTGCCCCTCTTGAAGTCACTAGCCAAAAAAATTTTTAGGTAGACAAGATTTTGAAGGGGCATTTGCCCCTGTTGCACCTTCCCCTCTCCCCACCCAATTTATGCCTATGTTATGGAGTACAGCATTGTGTTTCAGACCCTTAGTCTTGTATATTGTGCAGGGCACAGCTTGCCTCATTGCCTATAGTTGTAGCTCTGTACTTGTTAAAATGTTCCTGCTGGATAATGTAGTTTGTCATTTAACTCTGTTGTTGCTGAATCTAATATAACACATGATTTTTTTTAATCATGAAGTTAATTTCATAGGCAGTTTAAACATTCATTAAAGAAGTGCAAGAAATAATTCACTTTAATTTCAAGAGGTGGCAGGGGAGTTTATTGCCACTTAGGATTCAGACGTTTCAACTAGGAAAAGGTATGTAGTCAAACACAACTTAATCACTGTGTTTGACTACATACCTTTTCCTAGTTTCACACACACAATGGGGAAGACACACTTCCTAGATGTTTCAAGTTTGACATGTTGCTATTTCTTGAAATAATGTCTTGTCTGTAGTTGGAAGGAGATGAAGAAGAACATGAGATGGTAATGAGGTGTAGTTGGTATGGAGTATCATCAGTTAATTATACATAAAATTATGGCAAAGTCTTAACATTTCCCATGTTTTCTGCTACTAATTTTGTTACTGTGTGATTTCCAGGTAAGTGAATGGTCACATTTTTTCCAGCTGCTTTTGTGATGGTGAAAACCTAGGACTAATATTTAAAGCCCCTCTCCTCACCACAAAATAATAACATTAACGAAGTCATATTTTGTTTTTGCGCAGAGAGGGTCGTGGCTAATGGTGATGTCCCAAACCTTTGCCTGTCTGTTCTGGCAAGAGAACGTTTAGAATCTACATCCTTGGTTCTAACTCCAGTTACAGATAGTGCCCTTCAGGATTTCCATCAGCACCGGTTAAACCTGGGTACCGATCCGTTTAACCTCAAGTACCATCTGTATGCTATTGTTGTGAGTACAATTCACATATTGTCTCTGGTAACACTCTGCTTTATATTTCAGTTAATTATCAATGTCTGCTCAGCTTTTGAAGTTGTTTAGGGACAAGTGAGACAATACCTCATTATGTGGGGTCAGTGTAAAATGGTTGGGGAGGAGGCGGTTTTGTTCTGTGTGGAGATACCATCGTGGCATTAGTGGTGCTCACCTGAGGAAATAAAGTTCTTAGTGACATGGCAGTTCAGAGAATTTACTTTTTGTAAGCCAAAGAGCATCTTCTTGGCATTTCCAGCATCAACGAGTGGTGTGCTGGTAGCAGGGGTGGGGGGAGCATTGGGGAAGGTGAAGAGGGGAACATGGCCTTGAACCAGTGCTGAGTTTTACTGAAGCATGTGCAGCTATGAGACATTCAAACTGTTGTCTACATGCACAACATTAGGGAGCATGAACAGAACATTTTGAATTGGGAATTGATGTTGCTTGCTTGCAACTAAACTAAACAGCTGCAATTACAGATTTCTTGGGGGACAACAAGTGATTTACGTGAGGGTATTGGTGCAACTTTGTACATGTTTATTACTTTGTAAGCCTAAGTGGGGGTTTTATAATTCTCATTTTTTGTTATTTTTTTGTGTTTCTGACACATTTTAATTCTTTCTCCCAACTGTTGTTCTCGGTGTCCATGTTCAGTGGTGCACCCTGAACTAAGTGTCCGGTGTGCTCTGCAAGAGACCAGGATTTAGGTGGCCCACCCATTACTGTGCATGTTATTGGTTTGCAGTTACAGTCTTCATTCAGCTTTCTCTGCATTACATTGCACAATGACTGTAGTCATTCTTTGGCACTGGAGGGTTAATATGTACCTTGTTTTCAGTTAGGAAGGCTCTTTGACTTTTGAAGATAAATGCAGCTTGTTCTCTTGAAATGTTGGTAGTCAGCAACTGCTACTGAACATAACAACCAAGGAAAACTGAATCTTCAAATGGTCCTTTGTTAGAATGGGTCTTAGCTAGTATAGTGTCATATATTTGCTAGACTGTTTCAGTATGTTTTGTAGTATAAATGGTTTTTACTGTTGTCAAAGTAATGGAAGATATGTGCACTTAACTACTTAGTGTGGTTACTTCTGATCCAGTGGTTAATTACAGATTAAGTGTGGGTAATTATATAAGTGCAGCAGAAACTAGAGAAATGTAAGTGCAGTGGACACTACAGCATTGTAAGTATAGTGGACACTGGAGCAGTGTAAGCGCAGTGGATCCTAGAGCAGTGTATGTGCAGTGGACACTACAGGGGTGTAAGCATAGTGGACACTAGAGCTGTGTAAGTGGACGCTAGAGCAGTGTATGTGCAGTGGACACTACAGGGGTGTAAGCATAGTGGACACTAGAGCAGTGTCAGTGTAGTGGACACTACAGCATTGTAAGTATAGTGGACACTGGAGCAGTGTAAGCACAGTGGATCCTAGAGCAGTGTATGTGGAGTGGACACTACAGCATTGTAAGCATAGTGGACACTAGAGCAGTTTAAGTGCAGTGGACACTAGAGCATTGTATGTGCAGTGAACACTACAGCATTGTAAGTATAGTGGACACTGGAGCAGTGTAAGCGCAGTGGATCCTAGAGCAGTGTATGTGGAGTGGACACTACAGGGGTGTAAGCATAGTGGACACTAGAGCAGTGTAAGTGCAGTGGACACTAGAGCAGTGTATGTGCAGTGGACACTACAGGGGTGTAAGCATAGTGGACACTAGAGCAGTGTAAGTGCAGTGGACATTGGAGCAGTGTAAGTGCAGTGAACACTGGAGCAATGTAAGTGCAGTGGACACTATAGCATTGTAAGTATAGTGGACACTGGAGCAGTGTATGTGCAGTGGACACTACAGGGGTGTAAGCATAGTGGACACTAGAGCAGTGTAAGTGCAGTGGACACTGGAGCAATGTAAGTGCAGTGGACACTACAGCAGTATAAGCATACTGGACACTAGAGCAGTGTAAGCATAATGTACACTACAGCAATATAAGTACACTGGACTCTAGAGTGGTGTACAGAATCTAGGATATGAACGTGATTGTAGCAGAGGTCATTGCCTGAGAAAACTACACTGAATTTGGGTATCCTTTGTGCTGTTTTATAAGTCACCAGTTTGAATGTTACATTAGCACAGGTTCTGTGGAACTGTAATTTTCAGACAGAAGTCTGGAATTAGACAGTGATGATATGATTCCTGTTGACAGTCCCATTCTGGTATCCTGGGAGGTGGTCATTATGTCAGCTATGCCTGCAACCCAAATGGCAAGTGGTACTGCTACAATGACAGCAGCTGCAAGGTGAGTTGTTGTGGCAAATATTTGACCTCTCATTGTCTGAAAGTGTACCTTAGGGGTCCAGCATTAAAGTAACATGTTAGGGTACATTTCACTTCAATTTTAAATGTATTTTAAATGTATTAATAGTTTACTGTGTTCCAGTTAATTAACATTATTAAAATAAGTAACATTAATGGTATGCATACAGGTATCAGTGAGAATAAGTACACTATTTTTGAATCAGGTACATTTACAGTTGGTGGTATTTGTTTCTAATATTGTCAGTTTGCATTGTTCAAATGACGTGGAAGAACAGCAGCAGAATTTTCACATAATGCTTGTCCTCATTTAGTGCTTAGTTTCCCTTACTTTATCTGAACCTTATTGTTGTATTTCAGCCATGCTTGTTCAAAGTATTGCCTTCAAAGGGAAATATAACATGGTGATCCAGATATATGATATGATCATTTCTGTAAGGTCATTAGTTGTATTGTACAGTAACAATTGTAAGAGGAGAAGGCAAGAATAGTTTTTACTGTGAGCTCAGTGGAACTCGCTACAGAGTTCCCAATCTACCACTAAGAGAATCAACAGTACAAATATGTAAGCCATAAGTAGGTTCAAACAGAACTGACAGCCACTGTGGCAGGATTATATTACCTTTTCTTTCCCCTTGGATATCAGCCCTTACAGAAGCTGGAACAAGTATCATTGCCTGTACTTAGAACTTTCATTATGAAGCACAAGAAGTGTGGCTTTTGTGGTTAGAATGAATGGCCCAGTTCATCACAGTTTGTTTATGTAGCAACTTGTATGTTGACAGCTTTATATCCTACTTGACAGCTTGGTAGCCATGACTAGATCACAGCTGCTTGGAATAGATAGATTATTCTGGAGGTACAGTCAATGTTAAAAAGGGTGCTTGATTTATTCAGCCTCTTACTGATGGAACTCCTTCCTGAAAAGCCAGTAACTGTTCAGGTTTTCAGCAAATTCCGGACTGTTTACGGACCCTGAAGTGTCCGTACTATGTTCAGCAAGAACTGCTCTGAGCCAGTAGCATTTGGTAATGTGATAGTTTTATTGTGATAAGGTATTGTTAGCTTCTGCCCACCCAATAGTGCAAGCCAAGGACTTGCCATGCCATGGCAACATGGCGTACACATAACATGTTTTACTTCGTAACACATGTACACCAATAATGCGAGAGTTGATCTGTGGAATTTTGCCTCTGATCCCCAATATAATGTCATGGTGTGGTGCTTAATTAATTAGTGGGACAGCTTTACCATTTCCTTGATCTATATAATGCTGCATGTGAGTCACACACCGGTTGTCATGGTTGCCTTGTCACTGTTTTCTCTTTGAGGTACGTGCTGAGGCAGAAGAAACAGGTGACTATTGAGGATGGTTGCCATTTGTTACAGCAGTCTCCCATTATACTGTTAGGTACAATAGTTTATTTAGGTTGTCAGGAAGAGTTCATTTGCACTCAGAATCTGACACATAAGCATCATATCAGACTGCTGCAACTCTGTGTATAACCCAGTAATGGACAGTATGCAACATGCGTGATCAAGCAACACAGCTCTGGGACAGATGCTATCATGCAGTGTGGTTCAGCAGCTGGTATATGTTATCTCATGTTGTGGGTGCCATAGAGGAGTGAAAAGAAAGCTGCAATGCAGTCATTTTTGCCCATAGCACCCACATACATGTAAGCTGTTTGTTCCCATGTTGTGGTGAATCAGCATGCAAATATCAAATTTTCTTTCTGTTGGGGTGGAGCAGCTGTACAGAAACATATTACATGCTCACAGCTGTTTATGCGAGTGAAGTGCTGTCTGATACATGCATCTTAGAATGGTTGAATAGACGTGGAGTGGGACATGAGGACCTTGAGGGCATGCAGGTGGTGTGTTTCATATACTGTAGTAAGTTACTTGTGCATTAATTAGAGCACTCCTTTGTCTTTATCTGCAGGAGATCAGTGAGAGTCAGATGGATACCAGTTCTGCATACATGCTGTTCTATGAACGGGAAGGTTTGTGTCAGCAGCAGTACATGCCCAGTATTGCCGGTAAGACGCCTGACACACGAGACCTTGACGATGACTTCGACTCTGATCTGAAGAAACTATGCTGTGTAATGTGAATAGTTCTGTGTGGTGTTAGTTGCCATGGGACTTCATCTCTTGTTCTAAGGTATGGAACTATGTTTGTCTATTGCTCACTCAGTAGGGTCCACGCCCTCTGACGCATCACCGACGGGAAAGAAATCAGGCCTGTTTAGTTTTCTGTGCTGGTGATCCTGCCAGGTTCTGACACTGTGCTGTTCCAACAGTCTGTGCAAGAGGCCACACTACACATCTTGTGGCATTTACAGCAGAATTGTTATTTGTATTGTGGTTACAGAGTTCTGGCAGGGCTGTTGTCACCTGCATTGATGATCTGCCTGTTCTGCTGTGTGTTACCTCCACAAGCACCCCCATTCTCTTCCCATAATAATGTGCTGATCCCTGAATGTGTCTCATACATTACGGTTACTATTTCTTCGAAAATGTTGTGCAATATTACTAGTACATGGATTTGTTTTGAGAAAATTTGTTATGTACGATTAAAAAAAAGTTTTCGTGCATTCTGTTGATGTGTGATACTGCCTTGCATACTGTACATGAAAAAATTATTTTCTGAATTATAAGTATTATTTTCCTTCTTAACAAGTGTGTTAGTTTTGTTTCTATAAAGAAAAGTGTTCACAGGGACAGAAAAATTGTGCCATCAAGTTGTGAGGAATTGTGTGTGTTGCATAATGTGGCTGAGAGCTGATGTGCGTTTCTGCGATGTAGACTTGGTACATTGCAGCACGTACTGCACGAACTGTGACTAGCATGGGATGTCAGGAAAACTTGAGCATACAGTTGTGTAATTCTCCATATAACAGTGTAGCATGTTACCAACAGTTCTGTAGTGTCAGGCACACAGCTGATCACATGTTCTTGTCTTCTGCACATGAAATTGATATGAACATTGAACATTCAATGGATAGTAGTGAAAGAGTTTTGGAATGCATGCAATAAGAGCTTGAATTGAAGCTCCATCAATTCGAGGTTTTCTTTAATACTGTAAGAGGCCTTCTTCAGCATTGTATGATTTGTACTGTGTTAACATTAAAAATTATGCATATTAAATGGACATGTCCTGTATCGCTTTGGTATCTGTGTTGTGACATGTCTTCATACTTTTCTGTCTTCCCCAAGAGTAAGTAATGTGTTTCTGTTTTAATTAATACTGTCATATTTTTCCAGTAAAGTTACTTTCACAGCTTTCTCCAGAAGTGTTCTCACATTTCAGTCCAATTAGCAGTTTGTATATGTCTGTATGTTTTCATGTCGCGGAAAGTAACATTTTAGAAAATTGCTGCTACCGTTAGTATTTGAGTTCAAATGCTGAAATTCTGGGTCAGTCTTGGTATGATGTCAGTAAGAACACTGCCAATAGTTCACTGGTACTGGGTCGTGGGATATTTGTTTAAGTGTCGAAATACGTAACAACAGTAACAACAAGAAACTTCTACTGCTGTTGCTGCTATTACTACTACTACTACTACTACTACTACTACTACTACTACTACTAATAATAATAATACTTTACTGTAGCAAGCATGGTACATTTCTGAAATTCCACATTTGTGGTGCTTATATGGCCAGGGTGATGGTTACTTTGTGTTTTTGAAATGGCATAGTACTGTGAAGTGAAACAGAGAGTTTCTTTGAACATATTTGTGGCTTCAACTGTATTGTATTTCCATAACCCCACAAGGCATATCACACATTAAATTCAAAGGAAGCATCTGGAAATTATCTCATACTGAGAGTGCCACACAGTGTTTATTTTTCAGCAGCTAGTCCTGCAGGCATAATAGTGACTTATTCATTGACAAAATTCCACATTTAACATCTTCTGTGAAAAGGATGGCTCTGCTGACATCACCAGTCACTGGCCCAAATATAATCCACTGTGCTAGTGGTCAATTCTATGTGGATCTATGTATTGAACACTTCAAGAACTTTATGTGCGAAATGTATGTAAAACTAGATTCGTTGAGATGAAGGTATTGTGGCCCTTATTAATTTACAAATTACAGTTTCCACATGAAATTTCTGCAGTGCTTTTTGTCAAATGCCCACACGTAACTGGTTACTAGATTACTGCAATGAATGTTGAATGTTATCATTCTTGGCGTACAGGAGTGTGACATCTGTGCTGTTACATTGTGTTTCTACACAAGTTAGTGTGGCCAGTAAATGAACTACATTCCATTAATGAAGACTGCAGTGTAGAACACAATTTTATGCAGATATATTTCAGGAGTTCTTACAGCGTTTGTGTCAGATGACAGTAACTGGCAGTTGTCAGCGATGTAGCATTGTTTGTGTATTAAGATGTTAAAATTTTGGAATTCATAAAGCTTGACTGTTTTGGGTTTGATAATTCAAGTCTTCTGGGATGTGACACTGTATCACAGGGTTAATGATTTCTGATGTTCTGAAGGATGATAGTGCTTTCATCTTCAGGATAATGCAGCCAAGTCCAGGTTCTTTTTGGACCACTTTACCATGACAGTGAAGACATTGCGAGACTGTGCAATATGGGAACTGCTGACCGAACAACAGAGCACCACATCGCAGATAACATGGATTATCAGCAATGACACTGTGAGAACATGAAATCTCATATTAGGGCATTATCTGAGCTCACATATGTGAGGAGGGGTGAGGGAGGGAGCGGGGACCTGAAGTGGTATTTACTGCATCCACATGCTGCATCTTTTCTGCCTTTCACTGATGTAGTGGTGTGAAACATACAGCATCTTGACCTTTGCACACCATAGGCTGAATTGCCACCAGCACATAATTTTATAGTAAAGGCTTTGCCATGGAACAAAACTTTCAGGAATATGTTTGCATTGTCTGGAGAAGGCAGATTGCAGTGTAATTTGAAAACATTGGGAACTTTGTAACTGAAGTTGTGGCTTATGGAATTGGCCTGTTATAGGGGCCCTGTAATCTTTGCGGGGTGTCAAATGTATACAGTTGCTGTCTGTACCAGGATAAAACATGTGGAATCTGACAAGTGTGTGACATGGAGTTTGTCAGGTTATTCATGACATGTACTAACCACACATGTTATTGCCAGTGACTTTGACTGAAATGAAACTGTTGGCAAGCTACGGCCCTATCAATTAATGTCAGTAGTGGGCAGCAGGGTATTTTGTGAGACAACATTGTATGAACAATTTAATTTGCCTGGTTAATTTTATAATAATGGAATTAGTTGTATGAGTTATCATATCTGAAATATACATCTGATACAATGAAATAAAGAATGATTTATCACTGTAGTTATACTTTCATACATCTTACTAAGAAGTGGAAATATTATATTTTGTACATAAGTCCATTTTTAATTTTGTAAACACCAAAGATATGTACTTGTGTAGTTGATTTCAATTATTACTGTATAGAACTGTAGAACCGAGTGCCATTTTGTATCATTAACGTTACAAGGATGTCACAGAAACTGTGTGTTGCAAAGTTTATATTATGGTTATGCTGCAGACCGACATTTCCTTTGTCTTCTTCTTCTGTACGTCTGTTTACTAATTAAATTTTTTTTTTCTACTAGCCGGTGACAGAGTTTAGTAATGTTCTGTAGTCGTGTACCTGTTTATTTCCTTGTATTTATATTTAGTCATAATTTTAAATACTCGTGTTACATATTTACAGACTAGACCACTTTTCACTGTTGCTGTAAGCACTAATTTTTTTTGTTGCGGAATGAGTCTTGGCTCTTGATTTAAAATTTGTACTTTTTTAATTGGTAATTTTCCCAGCATGCAGATGAAACTTTCTGTTATTAGTGGGATCAAGTGATATGAATGAATGTTTGCGACTGTTGAAAAAGCGTTACTTGTTCATCCAGGAAATAGTAAATTATGTCACTGGTGTGACTTCAGTAATTCTTGTATAAAAATGATTGGTGAATGCAACATGTGTATCATAGTATTGTCAGCAGAGCTTTACTGGTGATGAAAACTGATGCCTTACTTGTTTAGTCATAGATTATCCAGTGGCTACATTAAAATAAACAGTGCAGGTGTATGATGAGATAACTGGAGCTACATTCTGATACATTCCTCTCACTCTGCTTGCATTTTGTTTTGTTCAGATTATGTTACATGTATGTATGTAAGTATGTAAGGGTGTTTTATGTTACTTTCTGCAGCTGAACTCTTTGTAGTTGTTCACAATTGTATTTAAATCTAGATAGCAACTGTCTGTGAAAAAGATTGCCCCACAGCGATATTCATTAGGTAATGATCAGTAACTGCTGATGGCAATTGTACCTTCATCTTACTGTATTGCGCACATCGTAAGACACACTTTTTTCCTGTAAAACATGGCATAAAATTGTCTGATATCGTATGGTCCAGATGTGCTTTGCATGTGAATAGAATATTTTTTCCCCAAAATTTGCCTTCTACAATCCTGGTGTGTCTTATGGTCTGAGAAATACAGTTCTGTCTACATAAAATTACAATTATCATAATCTTCCTCATTTTATGGTATTATAACAAGGAATTCAGATGGATATAGCTGCCCGATTTCTCAGTAAATGTGATACAGTAATCTGTCCTTGCATATTTCTCAACACTCTTTCCCTGTTAAGTTTTTGCTAGTCCCTAAACTGCCTCTAGTTTAAAATAAAGCTGTAAGTAATATCCATGCATTGTTCCCTAGTTATTGCAGGCAGTGTGTATTATATGTACATTAAACTATTTTCATTTCCATTCATTAGTTGGTAAAAAGTAGTTGTCTTATTCTCAAATGTTGTACGTAAAATGCAGTGGTTAGCGTATAGTTTGATTGAAGCGATGTAATTTGTATATAATGTATTATTTTCATATGATATATAAAAAACTATACATAATATATTGGCTGAAGAGTTTGTAATTGCAAAATTTATTGTATTTTTTCAGTTATTGTGTATGAATTCCTTGACTCTTACCGTCCAGTCTTACTTGATGTTTGTGCTGTCATATCCCAGGCCGTCTGTACGCGTAGGCAAGGTAGCTGGTAACATACAGTGGCTCGTAATATCCTTCATCCTTCCACCCAGCAACTTGATAAAGTACTATTAAAATGTCATAATGACATCCAAAGGTGAGCATGCTATTGTTTTTTAATAAATTCAGTACAAGGGTACAGACATTATTTTATCTGGTAACTGTCACTAGTCACTTCTATTGGGTCACATAACTCTCAAACTACGATGTACAGTGAATGTGTTTGTTAGGTATGACATGTCTGGCAAGCCAAGGGAAATCATTTCCAGCACCTTCTTTAAATATGGTGAGTAAAAACCTAATATTAACTGCAGTACACTGAACTAAAACATGTGGGTCCCAACGCATGGCAGAGTGGAATAACAGTGAACACCGCACTTCCTGCCATCATATAAATGATCTGAGTGAAGAGTGATATGATTTGTCAGATAAAATAATGTCCCTGTGTAATCCATTCTGTTCAATTCAAGGACCCCTTGTTGCCCTTATGTGTAACCAAAATGCCATGTAAACATTCAGTACTGCGAAGATAAAGCTTTGTGCCTTCTGATCCTTGTTTGTAGGAGGTGGGTGGTTAGCCTTACACTGAGCAGTCACAACAGGTTCTTCAGCCTGTGGCCAATTACTTTACTATTCCACCTCATTTCCTTATTACATTCATGAGCAAAATATGCAAATGGCATATCAGCAAGCACGCAATGCTGCTAGTTTTGTGGTATGTAGTGTGGTTGGTTATATACTGGTATCTTGTCTTCCCATTCCTTCCTAGGAACAGTTCATTAACAACATAGACAATGTTTTTTTACATTGCTGACTTGTCCAACACACACACTTTGTCCTCCATTTTGTCTGTTGAAAAAAAAAAATTCTTTTAATGAAATGTGTGTATACCTCCTCTGAAGATTCAAGTGTTCTGGGATGTGATACTGCCCCTGTGCAAGTAGTTTCTGAAATCCATAAGAGAGTATGGAACTATGCACCCACTGACAGTGTCCTTTCCCTCCCCAAGATTTGAATCGTAAGAACCTCAAATATCCTTTGTTCTGTGGTGACCACAAACTCAGCTCATGACTAATGTTAATTATTCCTTTTACACCTGAAGTCCTTAACATCGCCTAGAGAAATGACACTTGTCACTTCAAAAGTTTGTTAATTTGTATCAGCTGTCACTGTGAAGCAGCACTAGACTAACAAGCCAGTGTTCTGGAATGAGATACTGGGTCACTCAGGTAGTGTTTTCTGGTGTTTCAAAGGAACAATATTTCTCCACCTTCAGCATCAAGGGGTCCATGAAGAATTATTTCTGTATGTTGATACCCAGCGAGTTAAATCAAGGACTGGGGATTTACAGGAACCTAGACATAGACATTAGAAGTTAATGATGTAGCGATGAAGTGGACAGACTTTACTTATGTACTTATTTGTGAAGGAAATTCTGTGGTGATATCAACAGGGAAAAAAGTTATGAATCCTAACGAATTAGAAAAGATGGAACTTACAACAGTCCAAAACAAGAAATTACAGAGTATATTTTGACTGATACTAATATCTAATGCCGAGATCCTTATACAGACAAAACAAATGAAGTACTGATGGCAAAACAAGAAAGTACATAATTAGAAGTGAAAGTTGTTGGGAAGGTGTGGGAATGCAGAAACTTGTTTATTGAAGGAAAACTACAATGATTCTGTTATGCAAGAAAGGACAATGAAAATATGAAGAAGGGCATTAAAACTAAATTAAAGACTGGAAAAAGTGGCATGTTCATCCTAGGCCATTACAAAGCTTGATATGATGCTTTAAAAAAGTGATGGGTGAGTATCAAATGTTGAAAACCTTGTCTGACTAATGATTGTCTCCAATTTCTTGTGTGTGGAAGGAATCTGAAAAGGGGAGGGGAAGACTATATATATATATATAAATATATATATATATATATATATATAAAGTGATTTAGTGTAAATTGAAAGGTACAGCCTTTAATGGTGAGTAGCATCTTCCATACAACATATTTTCTTACAGATGGTCACATACTATTGTGTTGTTCATTACTTACAATATGAGGTAAAATTAAATGGAGTGTTGTACCTGTAGTGCACAGAAATCAGACAGCAACAAGAAGAATAATAAAATTTGACAGCCAATGGGAGCATTTAAAAACCTTCACTTGAGGAGGAAACTTCACATAGCCAACCCTCTAATGAGCTTCATGTTGGCATCTATAAGAATATAAGCTCCTGTCTTTTGTTTGCTAGAAGGTATTTTCTTTTTGATTGCAGTATGTTTGTTCACATTAACTGACTGACTGATCATGTTAAGGCACAAGTTCTGATTCTGTTTCCCTCCTCCACATAAATGTTAACAAGTGTCCCTCGTCAAACTGTAACATGTGCATAAATATATCACGAGGGACAGATAAAGAAGCTCACGACAGTGTGAGATTCATCAAGTTTATATATGTGTAGAGACTTCATGGTCCTCTAAACCAACGACATGGTAAAACTGGAATATTTCCTGTACGTGCCAAAACATTATCATTAGTGTTCAATACATAATTTCTCTGAAATGTAATATTATGTGACTGCCATACAAGTCTTCCCATATTTTCAAACAGCAACAATAAATCATAGTTGCCAGTAGCTCTCAATTTCTAGAGCTGTTTAGCTAACATGGATCGTACGCAGTCTACTCAAACACTTTTCAACAAGGAAACACAAATGTCATAACAACAGCTCAGAGTATCCAGAGTTATGAAACTAACAGAGTTTCTGCACATGAAGTTCATCAAAGAGAAATAAAAATCACTGAACCCTGGACTGGTTGAAGTACAGTGGGTTGAAATACTTCAACAGTCTAGCACAGATATTTCCGTCTGCTTATTAAATTGCACCTACAGTGCTGATCAGATGGAGAATAGAGGCACAAAACATCAAGGACAAATACTTTTGTAACCATACAAAATTTTGTTCTGTACAGACATGTGGAGTTTGGTAAATGAATCTACAGTCTGAATACTCAAGCACAACTACAGGTGCAAGAATGTACCAACAAATGCACTATATTACAGTATAAAGTTTCTACAATTAAAACACTGGAACTCTGACATGTTTCAACTCTTTTCTGTGGGTTGTCATTAGGGTGTGTACATCAGCATTTGTATAAAATGTAATTATAAATAGATGAAGAAGGTTAAAATTGTACTAAAATCATTTGCTGTCTTGACAGCACAGTGTTGTAATCATTCAAGTCTATGGAGCATGTTTTGTACATTCCGATTTTAGGTACAGCACCGTAGAAAAGGGCTGAAAATGTCGAGTCCTAGTGCTTTAATTGTAAAAAGTTCATATTGTAATAATTCATTTGTTGGGATATTCTAGAATTTTAACAATTAGTGCACAGATATGAATACCATAGAAAACAACTTAAGAATTAATTCCAAAAGAACAAGCTATTGTATTTGTAAGCTGAAAATGTCCAATGCTTTTCTTTTTTCAGTCAGAACATTGTTACATCGTACCTTTTGGTGTACAGTCAGAACAATGTTACATAATGCCCTTTGGTGTACAATCACAACACTGTCACACTGGACCCTCTGTCCCTCATGCTTAACTCCCTGTTTCCACTGCTATAACAGTGTATGTGCAATTTCTATTGTAGTTACTATATTCAATTTTTTTTATCATTACTTTGTTATAACGGCTGAATGTGGTCATGTAATTGCATTTTTTAAATATACTTAACACTTTGAGAAAAGCTCATCAAAATATTAACCTTTAGATGCCTAACGCCAACTATAGTTGTCGTACCACACCGCTAACCTCCAAAGTTGCATTTTATATATTTATTCAACAAATATAGGTACCGAATATTTTAAACATGGTGTATACTCTCCATATTTTTCTCTTCAAAATGCAGTTTGTTTCATAATTCTAACATATTT
>Ga0123352_10006796_pt1 | contig 17594 bp, 9 predicted proteins | sample TergutLab28metaG_FD_89700 | JGI IMG/M metagenome (GOLD analysis project Ga0123352, IMG submission 89700) | Labiotermes labralis P1 segment gut microbial communities from Petit-Saut dam, French Guiana - Lab288 P1 | ecosystem: Host-associated > Arthropoda: Insects > Digestive system > Gut ... | reverse complement strand
TAGTAGTAGTAGTACTATAACAGCAGCAGCAGCAGCAGTAATAGTAGTAGTAGTAGTAGTAGTAGTAGTACTATAACAGCAGCAGCAGCAACAGCAGCAGCAGCAGTAGTAGTACTATAACAGAAGCAACAGCAACAAAAAAACAACAAAAACAACGTGAATCCCAAAATCCATTAAGAATGAGAAGTGGAAAAGAAGCGAGCAGAGCCTTTCTTGAGGTGCTGGCAGCCCACAGACTGGACAAGACATGTTGCATCTTGCTTCCATCCGACGGTTAATTCACAGCAGCAATTGTCTGGACGCTATCCTGAATCGGAAAACAACCAAGCACCTTCACAATTTATTGCTCAACATCCATAAATAACATCTTCTTTTACACATCTGTGACCCCCACGTGGTTTCTACACGTTAAATTCCCAAGACAAAATTTTCTATACATTTTTGTCTGCCCCGTACCTACTACATATCATCCATTCCATCCTCTCTGATCTAATTATTCTACCAACAGCATTACAGCACATTTCTCTGGGCACTGTGTCCTCCAGTTTGGAGTAGAATATTCCTTTCTACTACTGTTACAAGAAGGCTCGTGAGCTGTACATTAGTCTGTCGTAGGGAAGGCGTCTTCTTTGTCGAAATTAGGGTTGAGGGGGAAAAAAAACATGGCGTCGTGTGGTATTGAACGGAAGTCGAGTTGCTGATTCATTAGTGTAGCTCGTCCGGCCGCAACAAGTGCAAGAAGAATAACAAGTACTGGCTGCTCTCCATGTGTGAAGTATTGCTGAAGACAGCCTCTGATTCATTTCTCGATTGAACGTCTATCTACATGGGTGAATGGTCTGAAACTCCTTCGTCGTATCGAAGCCTGTATGTGAAATCTCACACGGGGCTGTCATGCAGACTCCATGGTAATGTGAGAAGCAGAACACGCCCGAAATTGCGGGTGAGGTTTACAAATCTCTTTATTCGGGTCCTTCATTTAATAAAACAATGGACCCGTTACATCTACACATGAGACACTTTAAATCAGTGCCAGGACTAGTAACAGGTCACTATTACATAAAACCACCTGTAAAATTTGTAATTGTTTTGTGTAATAACTCCGCTTGAAAAGGCTACAAGTACGCACTATATTATAAAGTCAGGATTCCATTTAGGGAACATTACTGATGTTCCAAACGGCAAATTACTTACATCTGTTTAAGGTGAAAGTTCTTGGTCGAATAACAGCTGGGGTCTACGGGTAAAATAGAATAAATATAATGTATCATTTTTCAGGTAGTGATCTTGATTCCATTCTTTTATATATCAAGGTTGTTTTACTCTCTTTTTTATTTGTTTGGGTTCGTGGTACTCTACCTTGGTTTCGTTATGATCGTTGGGCATGGGTGGTCTACAGCTTGCTCTTTCTATTCTACCGTCAAGATATGGATGACCTAATCATTGGGTCTTCGAAGGTACGGTTTCCTGAGGGCGGTTTATTTTAGGAGGTGTCGAGCAGAAGTATATAAAAGTGTTCGCGTTGTGTTACCTTTGTTTCAGTGCCTGTAGTTTTATTATAAAAAAAATTAATTTTAGTTTGCTACCAACAGTTTTCCTACTTTTTCTCATATAAAAGGTCAGTTGGCAAGATGAATGTAAATAGAAATTATACAATGATATAAACAACTAACTAGATGCAACAATAACAATTCATTGGTAATTTCAATCAGCTTAACATGTTTCGAGCGATAATTTCGCCCATCCTCAGGAGCACTAGACTGTGTTTACAGCTTGTGGTGTAATGCACCGATGATGTTGTCTGCTGGTGACCTTGTCATACAGGTTATGCTGACTGCTTGTTAGCAAGCAGTCAGCATAACCTGTATGACATCTACCTATTGCTGTTTGTACAGTGCTAGACTCCTGATGATGGACAGAGAAACTGTCCGAAACATGTAGATTTCTATTCCAAAAATAAATTTGAGAAATTAGTGCATCTCGTTGGTTTTATTATAAGAATATATCTCGATGCAGGATCCTCAGAATGTCGAATTCACAAATACGCGACTTGCCCTTCAACGAACACAAATCGCCACGAAAGCCTCACATTTCAAACAGTACTTTGAGAAGCTGTTACGTAAGAAACACAGACGGATACACAGACACACATCTGCATAACTGAACCTATTTTTTTTTTATCAAATAAGTCAGGCACCACACAAGCGACTACAGTAAGTGCAACTTTAAGGGTACTGAGGGTTTGTCGGCATGAACTACGAAATGCCACGTCTCTACGTTCTTACACAGGACGCTATCTTGTAGCAGGGCACGCACTCTGAAGTGGCTCAAGCACCAACTACGTGCTTGAGAAGCCCTTGATTTCCTGCTGTCAAGTGCATAAAGACTGGTCGATACCAACAGCCGTACAGATGTAAATCTCTTTTGGATTTTCTAACCGCCTCCTTTCAATTATGCCGCATGCCTACACATTTTTTTTTCAGTTACCTGTGTTTAACACCTTTCATGCTATTAATGACACATACTGATTTAACCCTTTAAACGCCGAGTTAAATCCCATCTGCCCTTTGCTGGCATTATTAGGAGCTCACCATATTCTCCACGTTAGCCGGATAAGGGTTAAAGTCAATCTCTATTTTCCTCAATAACGTTTTTTAGACAGGACACCCCCGTTGTGTTCAAGAATTCGTATTAAACAAAAGAAGTAGAATTACCGTCTATACGCAACTTTATGAGGCTGGATTTTTAAATCTATACAATTTTACATAATCTTCCTGCAACCTTAATGTATTTTCCTATTCTTTATATATTTTTTTTGTATACTTTTACATTAATGTCAAGACGAGTTCTCGTCCCCACAGTTTTAATGTATTGTATATTTGCAGTTTCCTTATTCAAGGTTCTATATCCAGCTTGGTGGCGGCTACATATATATATATATAGCCGAAATATATAGCTGCTTTACATGTATGATAAAAGTTGTGTATAGGCTGTAATCTTACTTCTTTCCTTTAAATATCCCTGAATAACTTCCTCATGTGACAACACAGAAAATAAATCGATACTGTGTACAGTTTAATGTAATCACATCAAACTTCACACTGTAGTGTAAGCACCACGACATGTAAAGTTAAATGGATGTTATGTAGTAAATGTACAAATATTAGAATGATTTAAATGATAAGATATGATATGATATGATATATTTGTTAACTGCAGTTGGGTAGCCACCCGGTGAAAAAGGTAAAGCAGTCCCATTACAGGCCTGGACAGGCCCAGAGGGTTCCAGGAAGTTAAGGTTCGCAGATTTCGTGACAACGGCACAGGATGGTGGTAAGGTTGTCAGCCCTACGCACCGGCCGCCTTTACCCCCAGGAAATACTCTTGGTACTCATTTCTGTTAGAGGCTGAGTCGACCCCAGGGCCATAGTGCGATCGGAAGAATTTTATGTCAATGAAAGATCCACTGAAACCAGCTGGGATCGAAAAAGCGACCTTCCGAATTGTAGCACAGCACCTTAACCACTGTGCTACCGCGGTCCCCCAGTTAACATTTCTATTGTAAGCTGTACTTTTGATGTCAGATGTGTGACTAGCGCTGGGATTGAAGTCTGGGCTTTTCTGATAATTTCAGGCGGTAATGACCTACAAAATATTCATATCTGTTGGCAACTGTGGCAGCAGATGGACTGTCCGTCCTTTACAAAATGGCAAATCTTTGTACTACACGTTTTTGTAGGAAAAGGAGCATTTTGCCGATCTCGGTGGCCTCGCGGTCTCAAGGCGTAGTTTTGCGGCCGCTCCGTGGTTGGGATTGCGGGTTCGAATTATGCCGGACGCATGAATGTCTTTCTCCTGTGAGTGTTGTGTGTTTTCAGGTAGAGGTCTTTGTGACGGGCCGATCTCTCATCCAGACAAAGTCCTACCGAGTGTGTATGTGTTATTGAGTGTGGTCAGGTAAAACACTAACCCACTATGCCTATACAGAATATGTAGAATGGATCAGAGTAAGAAAGAAGGAAGTTAGCATTTTGAAGCAAGGCAGGAAATGCACATATAACGTATCGTTGTGGTACTTTCGCTTAATGTTTATACCTCCTAACAGCCTGATATGATTTCATTCTGACGAGTGCGTTTTTAAGGCTATGTCATGTCGCCAGCAACAATAACATAACTCAGGTCTTCATATAAAGTGCGCGATATTTCTGCGCGTTTTTAACCAAATTTGGATTTGTCGAGAGATGTTCATAAAAATCCCCCATTATAAAATTTCACGGAAATCAGTACATTGGGAGCCGCAAGATACATACAGATAGACGGATGGAAGAGGCGAAGTTATTCGGTGTTTGTAGAGGCTGTGGCAACACATTTAAAGTGTTATAATCTATCGCAGTGGTAAAGGACTAATTCAAATAAAAATAAACAGGGCTAAAGTGAATGCAGTTCTTGTGCAAATTGCTCCGGCAAGATTAGCGATATTTGCAGATGGAGGTATTAGGCGTCAGGCGAAGAGAGACAGATAGAAAGACAGACACTCTGCAGGTTCAGTAGCAGGGAGGTGGCAAACCCACCACTAGACCTGACCTGCACAGGGTTGTGACGCAGCCAGAGGGCATTTCACTTACTGACGGGCAGAGCAGACAGACACCGAGGACAAAAAAAAGCCTGGAATGCCTGAGAACCTGCTGTTGCTGCTGGTATTGTTATGCTCATTAAATATTTTATAAGCGTCTCTGTATGTCCAGTGAGCAGTGATTACAAAAATAATTAATCATGTATTGGGTTGACAGAATTCGTTTCCCAGCAAGGAAAAAAACGTCCGCACGTGCCTGAGGCCCGCTTAGGCTCCTGTCTGATTATTAAAGGAGGTTCTTCCCCGATATTGAAACGGCGGAAGCGTGAAGTTAACCCCCCCATGTGCGTCTAGAACCGATATCTTAAATGAGTACATAATCAGTGTCTTTTATAACTGACATCTTCTTGTAGCGTTGTTGACTGATAGGCGAAACTTAACGTTTCTTAGAGTCTGTACGTTACACAGAGTTGGGATGCAGTTTATACGAAAGTTAGGAGAAAAAAGACAAATTTCTGCTTCGCTGGTGAATCAAAGGGAAAGGATTTTTAATGTACTGTATACCACATGCAAGTCCTATTCATTTTAGTTTTCTGTGCCATTTTCATACAAGTTGGCACACTGCACCTTTGTCTAGCCTGTCTGCTCTCAGTGCGACAAAAATAGACTTAATAACTAACCAATTAGCAGAAGACTGTTCGTACCAAAGCTCATATTTTGGCAAGATACTGAGCCAGTTCAATCCAACTCACAACAGAAAAACACAAGGCGTGAAACAGACAGACAGACAGACAGAAGGACGGACAGACAGACGGACGGATTGACAGACAGACAGGGAGGCGGACATACAGATAGATGGGCAAATGGACAGACAATAGATAGACAAACAAACAGATCAGTCATGTGGACAGACCGAATGTAACAACTGCCGTACGTGACGTACAGCTGACGAAATGAAGTCAGTGAGTTAAATAGCTGAGCAGTGTCTTGAAGCCGACGCGTGACATGTCTGTAATCATCACATCCTCCTGTAAGCTGCACCCACCGCACGAATGTGCACCACATTCGTGTTAAACATCCGGTAGGGGCGGCGGCGACCACCTTCCTCACAGCTGTTAGCCCCTCGTCACTGCCAGCACGTGCCACAGGTATGGCACTATCGAGATATCGCAGGCAACGATCGACTGTATACTCTTCTGCTCAAAAAGCCTGTTCCAACTTCATAGCAAACCATCAATTTTTATACTCCGTTATTGAAACAATCAGTCAATACACAACATCCATTATGGTGATCTACAACGACTACATGTTTCGGTTTTTTTAAGACAGCCTTCATCAGGCTTCGTATTTCAGAAGTACATAAAGAGGAAATTATGTAGCTATAAACCATTCGCTGTAATTTTATGGCTTAGATGAACTGCTACTCCTGATTTCACAGTTTCCTTTTTCATGTCAAATGCAGTTTCATTTTAATAATATTACATGGGACATTTTCCACCCTCTAAGGCACGCACATACTCCAAGGTGTGACGATTCTGATAGCGGTCAACTTACTGTGAACGCCACCGTGAGACTACCTTCAGTATACATTTTCATATCCCTGTGGGGAAACGATGCGTTTTACCGAGTCTCTGAACAGAATGTAACCGACCAAACATTCTTATAAAAGAATCCGCCATTTTTACATAACTTTAGAGATTCAGTGTATAAAATTGCTTTCTGGAAATGAGCTAAAATGTATGCAGGCAGAGAGGCAATGAGTCAGGCATCCAGGCCGTGTGTTGGTATACATACCCTGTTCCATTAACCTCTCGTGTCCATGAATGCAGCTTCCGTCTGCCGCTTTATCTGTAAACGACAAACCCTGCACCTTAAGTACATGTGCACTCTCAGTAGGTTGCCATCTTCAGATACGCTGGAAATGAAAAAATGCGTACATACACTTTGGGACTGTATATCCTTCACTCGCCTTGATGGTCGCATATTGCATAAGGCTGATATCACTGTAGACGCTACAGTGCAAAGAAAAATAAATTGTACAGTTCATTCTGTTAATCATCAATTAAGATATCACGCCATAAAAGACAAGTTGTAATTAATATGAATGATAACTATTAATATTTTTTTTGTTTTATTAATAAACTTTTTTCCAGGGATTTTCTGTAACTGGTTGTACTGTTGTTGTCAAGTACTGTACTAAATTAACAGGGTTATTATTATTATTATTATCATCATCATCATTATCATCATCATCATTACCATCTTATTAGATCCCCATAAATTCTTCAAATCTAGTTTTAGCCCTCAGGTTTTGGCTAGATCCTGTAGGACTAGATCTATAGGTAGGCAGTTACAAAATGCATTTCTTAGAACTGCTAATTGGAGAGGCTGTCGTCGGAAAAATGTCCCCAACCACTTTCGTCCATCTCGGAACCTGACACTCAGTTTTCACAAATCCTTTTTTTAGCAATGACCACCCATCTCTTCCTCCGCAACAGTGGCTTTATGAGATTTCCTCAACAAGCCTTGGTGTGCATTCCCTACCTCGATATCGGAAATTCACGTCTGGTTTATCGTCATTTTCTGTATGAGCTTATATATATATATATATATGTGGGCCTGCATGTATAGGTTATACTCACACATATAGGAGTCTGCATATTCAGACTACACCCACACATATGTGGGCCTGCATACGTAGGCTACATTCGTACATAAATACAGAGGGTTTCCTATATACGTTACACTCATACATACCTAGGCCTGCGTACATAGGCTGTACTCACACGTATATGGGCCTGTGCACATAGTTTACAAGCATGGGACGGTATGCATAACGTGTGTTTGTGTGTGTGTGTATATATAATTATATATATATATATGTGCTGTTTCACGCAACCCACGGACCTTCTGCAATTTAGTGGAATTCTGTATAGGAAATTTTTAAAATTCATTATTCCCATGTTTTAATTAAGCTTATTACATCACACAGAAGGCCGCTGGTAATTCTGTACATTACCTCATGCAACACCCCTTTCAAGAGCGAATTAAATCCAACTGTGAGACCAAAATGTTGGTACACATACTTCGTCTTCGGAGGGCCCAGTTTCAAATATCTGTACTGAGATCGGGTATACTAACAAATAACTTTCGTGGTTTTTCTCAGTTATATACAAATTCCGAGCTTATACCTCACATGAGCCCACGACCTCTTTCCTTCACAACTCTCTCAAATCGTCATTAGCTGATCATCCTATTACTCCCTCCTATATAATATGAAATATTAAAAAGTGTTGAAATGAAACAAGAATGAATAATACAAAAAAAGTCATACATGACGCGATAGTACCTGAGATTCACACAGATCTCGTCTCTGTGCCGTTCAGACACAGGTGACTAATACCACACAACAACATCAACACAAAAACTGAGAAGTTGCTGCACAATTCCAGTATGTAAGATGTGAAATATGTGGGCCGGGTAGCTCAGTCGGTATAGCTACTGACTACGGGCTGGATGGTCCAGGATCGAATTCCAGTGGGTACGAGATTTTCAGCCCGTCCAGACCGGCCCTGGGGCCCACCCAGTCTCCTGTAAAATGGGTACCGCGTCTTTCCCAGAGGTAAAGTGCGGCCGGGGCGTGCTGCTGACCACTCACCCCCTTCTAGTGCCGCTGTCATGGAATAGTAGAGCTATACCTCTACCCACCTTCTGGGCCACACCCGGTCTGTAACGGGAACACTTTACCTTTAAATATATGAAATTATGGGGGCACTTCAGATTGCGTGGCTTCTGAACTTTGTCCGTCCTACGGTACTGGTGACAAAACCTGATGTTAAGGAAAATCTGAGGTTTCAAGGTGGGAGAAACACCTGTTGCATTGTGTCCGGCAGGAAGGACTGTTTTTCATCGCGTCCAGCGGCCTGGTGAGTCACAATTATTTGCACGCTGTAACATTCACCCTGTAGCACACGAAGCTACAAACAACACTTTGCAACGTTTCTGAAAGTCAGTTAAACTTATGGTAGTGGAAACAGTAAATAAAAACAGCACGTATGAAAGGACGACACTAGGAATTTACTTATTGGAAAAGTATAATAATTGCAGTGTATAACGGAGACAGTGATCGATAGACGCCATTTTTACAGGTTCTGTTTATATCAACATATGAAGCCACTTCACAGAATTGCTGGTCTCCACACAACCATATTGAAACCAAAAAATTGCAGCAACAGCCCACCCGGAGGAAAGTAGATGGCAACATCTATTCTTATTCGTTGGCACCAAGCAATGAAAAACCTGGCCATCACCATGTTTATAAAATGAAATACAAGCAAAATAATTTATAACTGAATAGACTGCATCAGGAGCAGATTTGTGTCTGCAATAAACGGACACAGACGGCAGTGAAACGTAAAGAATAGGAAAGCATATGGTAGATCCGAGAACTGCATATTGGAGTAAAAGTTCAGTTTTACTCTATGTTTACTGGCTGTCAAATTGTTTTAAGCAATAAAAGACCGCTGATTTTAATTTATTGTGGTGTATATATATAATATGGTGCGTTATTGTGTAACTCCTTTGAAATTTTAGCATGACTTGCATGTAAGGTAAGGTACCTGCTAAAACAAAGTACACGTACGACCATATATCGGTACGCCTTGTCTCAGCCAAACATCTAACCGCCACGCAGAGTGTGTCTCAGTTTTAGTGGAGTTCTGAATTTTGTGTTTCAGACCCCATATCCGTCCACGCTTTAAAAAATTCGCACCTTAGTTGAATAGGTAATAAGCTAAAGCGGGTAAAGCCATCCTTATACAGGCCTGGACAGGGCCTTAAGGAGCCACGAGTTACAGGCGCTCACAATTTCTAAGCAATCGGCACAGGAAGGTGGTAAGGTTATCAGCCCTACGCACCGGCCGCCTTTACCCCCAGGATATACTCATTTTTGTTAGCGGCTGAGTAGAGGGCAGGGCTATAGTGCGGCCGTAAGGATTGTATCAATAAACAATACAAAAGGCATGTGACACTGGGCACATTCTCCATTCGTACTCGCTTCGCGCATTTCAATGGAAATAAGTCGATACATGAAGACTAAGGCCAAATGCCAGTAATTGTCCGATAGACAGAGAACGGGTTCCTAAAAGGAGAATCTGTGATGTGCTTGGGCGTAGGCTGGAGCTGGTATTTGTTTGCTTTCTCTTTTCATCGGTACCCACGTGCGGATGCAGGAAAACCTCTCTCGTCTTCATCTTCCCGTGAATGGGAGCAGTTCAAATGCCAGGGGCTTCTGTACATGTTCTGGCAAGAAGGAGGGGGTTCTTCCGGTTTTCAACACATGTTCCGTGCACTGGAAGTTTATAATAACAAACTTATATTTTTGGTGTGAGTTTCGTTGTAAGTACTACAGAAAAACCATCTTAGTTAACACGTTTAACTGACAACAAACGTAAATTGAAGGCATAGTTCTTGTGCCACCCTGGGAATACTACGCTATCAGGCTGTGTTTTGTAACGTCCATCCTCTTATCACTTGTAGCCGAATGACCGACTGGCTGGCTAAGTACAAAACAAAAGAGGGTAAGTTTGTTTCTCTCCATGGCACATAGGCTTATAGCGGGATCAGTGGTATAGTTCCAGTCTTTCTTAAACTAGATACTAGATGGAGTTAAATAGTGAGTTTCACGTCCCGACCATTTTATCTCCGAACCCCAATGCCGATTGAATACGAGGCTGGGTGGTACCAGAGACGGTTTGGGCTATCTGTAGTAGAGAAAATTATCCTGTCCCTGCCGGAATTCGAACTCCGGATCTTCTAACGTGCAGCGTGAGCACTATCCCTACTACGCTATAACTAAATAAATAAATACATAACCAAATAACCAATTAATTTAGCTTCCTGACAAGCTAATACATTCTCAGCTTCCTGAGAGACTTAACACCCACTTAGAGAAGCCGACATTTCATTACTACGTTCACAGGAGCTGGTCACTGCACTCAACCTGAGCTTTACATCCTGTCAAACACCTGTACACCGTGCTGCTAGAACAGGGGGACGGAGGAATATCATATCACCACGCATTTGTAACGTCGGTACTAGAAAAGCATGAGTGGTCAGCTTCACGCTCCGGCCAATTTATGTCCAAGAACATAGCTTCCAGTATGTATTGAATAGGAAGATGGTTGGGTTCCATGCTTGGATAGGACGTTTCGCGGCACAGAAATCCCGCTTAACCTGCCTGGAACCGAACTCCGATTCCTCTTACATCCAGCTAGTAGCCTACTCACTACAGCGATTGAGCTATCCACGTTCCTACAAGACAAAGAACAACTTTACTGTGCAACTTTAATCTTCACGCTTTTAGACTGGAGAAGGGAAAGGCAAAGATTCCTATCTGAATTTCAGCATTTAGGAATTCGTCTTTCTCATTACTACATTCGCTTAAATTTTATGTAATCTTGAAAAATTTATTGGCTGTAAATTAAATAAATTAGTTCCATATTCACTTTTTATAGACTTGGAGGCTAAGGCTTAGTCATAATTAAATATTCGAAATTACATACATGAATTTCGTCGAATACTGTAATACTCTAATACTGTAATACTGTAATACTCTAATACTCTAATACTGTAATACTCGTATATTAATTAGTAAGGGGTTTCTTTCTCTAAGAAAATGGCATGTGTATAAAAACAAAAATTTTATTCACGATCTTTCGATAAATAATCGCTATTTGTTCTGAGAGTCATGCGAAATACATAAATACACTGTGTTGATAAAGTGTAGATTTCTTGAATGTTATCGCAGGTTGAAACATAGACACAAATATGCGTTAAAGAGATTATCCAAAATATTACCTTCTCTGTGTTTCTTGAAACAAAATTTAAATACTAGATAGACTATCGAAAAATGGTTCCATATTCCATTATCAACAGAGGTCAGACAGTGCATTCTATTCCTGATAGCAGTAAGTTATTAATACCATAGGTCACTCATGAAATCAATCAATTTGTTCACTGAGTTTTCAGGATATTCCCTAAACAGCAACCTAGACATATAATAGCTCTGATAAGCTTTGATAAAGCTTTTAAATCATTTAAAATGAAGTAAGACATTCGAGCAAAACTTATATATATATATATATATACATACACACATACATACATACACACACATAAATGCATACATACATACATACACATACATACATACGTACATACATACATACATACACTCATTTATACATGCATACACACATACATACATACATACGTACATACATACATACATACATACATACATTCATACACACATACATACATACGTACATACATACACTCATTTATACATACATATACACAAACATACATACATACATACACACATACATACATACATACATACATACATACATACATACGTACGTACATACATACATACATACATTCATACACACATACATGCATACATACATACATACGTACATACATACACTCATTTATACATACATACACACAAACATACATACATACACACATACATACATACATAAACATATGTGCCTGAAACTTGAACTTATGTAGTTATTCTGTCCGCACAAATCACGATACTGTTACACTTACGGATGCAGATACAAACACGTGGCCTAATCAAGAGCAGGATATAATATTATAGCTGTAACACACTACGTCGACTTTCCACAAGATCTCATTTCGTAGCCCATACGTTAGTTATAATTATACATTAACAGATGACTCTAGAGCTCCGATTAACTGCAGATTTGTCAGGATATTTGGTCTGCTTTGTTCGACCTGCGCTCGTATAAATGAATGAGTGCCGTCCTTGAGACACAATTCCCTCAAAAAACCAACATATTCAGAATTCTTTTCATGTCCTTAGTTTCATGTAGAATTTCTCACCATTTCTCTTGATATAACATTTCGTTTGGATTGTCTTTTTTCTGGTCGTGTTGGTCCACCTTCACAGTGAAAAGGCGCACGAGCCGTACTACCCCGTCAAGGTGGCAGTCCATGAGGAGGGTTCTACGTCCCTCCCACATTGGTAAGAATGTCTGAGCGTCGATGTTCTCCAACCCCCCCTGCCGCTCACACTTCCTGAGACGATCGGTGCTGTCCTGCAGTATTTGTGAAATGTGTTTCAATCTGTCTGTTTTATTTGTAACATATAGACCTGTGTTTTCACCTTTCAGCAACGAAACTGTGGTCAATAGCTCATTTAGTCCACTTGAATTCTATACCTCCTTCCTTAACAAGAAAATTATCAGACTGATAATGTGTTTCCCATTAAATATTAAAAAGTACTTACGTCCGAGTATATCACAAAACGATAGAGTTGCAGATCTGAAAGAAAAATATTTCACACTGGCAAAGTTCACTGACTTCACCATAAGATTCGAGAAAACTATTTTTTCCAAAAGGGTGTTGCTGAGAATTTTAAAAAAATGTTTCTATGTAGTACAGAATGCCATTTTTGAGACACATAAGAATATCAGGATGTACGGTGAACTTACATGTACAGAATATTGCTTTAAATGTCCTCAGAATATGGAAAATTCTTTTGGGAGAAAGAACAAAGAATCACGCTCATATTTACAATGTAAAGTACGCCTTCTGATGCGGCAACTTCTCCGACACAAGTGTAATGCGGATCAGTAAAGTCTGGTGTCTTCGAGGACGATGATGCCTTAGAATTACCGCCGCTTCGAAGGAATATGTGGACTCCAGCCTCAGAGTCAAGTATACAGACAGTGATTACTTGTGAAATGTTGGTATCACCTATCAGACCACAAGGCCTCACAACCCAAAAGACGGTTGTCTTCGTTGTCAAGGCCGAGAGAACCCAAAACGTCCGATGCAGCTGACTAATTTGCTTTTGACCTGATATTTAATATTCTTATTTTTCTTTAAAATACGCGCACGTCCAAAATTATGGCTTATTTTGTTTATTTTGTTTAAGATTTTCATTTTCTTTTCCCTCCCTTTTCTGAGGCCTGAGTTATATATACCAAATACTTAAATATGACGCTCTCTCCACAACTCAAATAAACGGCTGCAAGGAGCCAACAAATGGTGTGTCTCAGGCAGGCGTTGAGCGGAGGCTATATGACTGAGGAACTGCTTTCTTACAAATCGTGTCACGACCCTGCTCACGCGGACACCTTCGTCTGAACAATGACGTAACACTGTGACATGGAAGAGTCATTAAATGACTAATAGATGAAGATAAATTTTACATTCGGCGTTGATAAATTTTACATTCATTGAATGTAAAATTTATCAACGCCAAACAGGCCAAAGAAGTATATCAATGAATGTAAAATTTATCAACGCCAAACAGGCCAAAGAAGTGTATCAATATAGGAACATCAAAAGAAAACTGTACAAAACAAATGCAGCAATCTGGTATAACAAAACACGTAGACAAAACCAGCTGAAGCCCACATACGTGAACATCCGCATAAATGGGAATAATACACAATGCCAGAAAACTTTAAACAATGAAGAAAAATTAACGAAATCTGAGCACAATTCATAAAGCCAACATTCCCACCAAGCACATTTGTAGTTACACAAATATGTTATTATTATTTTATTTTTAAAGGATCATTACTTGGGTGTAGATTCATTTAGTTTAAATTTGTCGGACGTAACCTCAAAATTTCGCGCCTTCGCCATGTTTTATACAGAAGGTAGGTTTATTTATGAACTACAGTCTAACAGATTTCACACACATAGTCCTATCGGTTTACTGGTTATAGCTATTAAGCAGAAAGCTAAAAAAAAAGTCTCTGGTGCCCCCGATATGTGACATTACGTACTGAGCTTACAACAACACCTGCGAAGAATTGCATGTCTCAAGTAAGAACAAGGAACACGTGTTAAGAAGTGTGCGGGTGAATGGTCTACACAGTAACGCTGAGTCTATTCTTGCTCGCTGCAGAGAGCCAGCTGTCGTGCGCCTCACGTTATGGGCACACACACACACACACAAACACACTCACACACGAATCAGAGCTCTAAACAGACATGCCTTGTCCTGCGCCCTGCCGATATTTCATTTGTGGTCATTTAGTAAGTAGTAATCACATCTGACGCACTTTGACACAAAGAGAAGCATATGGGATACACGCACTTCAGTCTCCCTAGATTTTAACTCCCGATTTAGGTTAAATAATTTCGAATAATTCGAGGAATTAATTTAATTTTACATCGTGCAAGTCTTACATGTTAACACCTACTTTCTTATGCAACTTATTCTGACATAACCTTCAACCACAAGTAGGAAGATTCATCAAAATATTAACGCAGTGATAGCTTATTACAGCCACTTCGAGTTCATCACATCATAATTCACAGACAGCTAAAAAAAAATCCTTCGAAAGTATGGCAAAGTTCAAATGTGTTTTTTTTGACGACAGTAACATATTAAAGCTGGATTTAACAGTAAATTAGGAGAATATTAATTTCGGGAAATACCTACTATCGTTTAGTTCAGAATCCTTTGTTTTCTTTTCTCTCATCAAAATCAAAATACCCAGAACTACGAACTGCAATTTAACTTCGATCTTTCATAAAATACTTTGACGATGCTTGAGGACATGGTGATGAGAAGGAGGGAGGAAGTAAAGGAAAGCGGGTGGAGATTATATTTGTACTCGCTAAAAGAATTAGGCTTATTAGGGTGGTGAAATCAACGAGAATTGACACAGAATATCGTAAGGATATGAGGGATTAAAAGAAGATGCTGAACTGTAAAAGGAAACCCGGGAGGTAAGTGACCACCTGAGAGTCCTAGACAATAAGGAATTGGGGAATTAAGAACTAGTTTCACTTGGCCGAGGAAAGGGTCCAGACTGGTGAACACGGTAATGAATTTGTGGATTTCATAAGAAGATGGTTAAGTTCTTCACCGGTCGAGTGCCGTGTAGTTGCTCCAAGAGGTTTCTACTCTATGAATTTAAATATTCACCTAGACCGTCCTTTAAATCTTTGTGTATCAGGGCACTACTTTACAACGTTTATGTGTTTTTTTAATGTTTGTATTTTTCATTGCATATTGATATTGAGTGCACGATCACCGTTCTGGACCGACTGCTGTCTGGAAATAAATAAATAAATAAACCACGTCACTGATTACATAAAACACTGATTATTTGCCGATGAGACGGTTTCCGAAACGCTGACCCCAGATTATCTGTCTTAATTCCGAAATGCAATCCATGAAGCAAAGGTAGTGGCTGGGGGGAAAAAAACACCTATACAAAGAGCGGCTTTAATTTTCTACTCTTTTATGTCATATTAACATATTTATGGTCTGCTTACACATAATTTAAAAGTATGAACGCACTATGGGAAGATATTTTCTACTCTGTGTTAAGCTTCCATGCTACTGAATAGATTTTTGTGATATTTGGTATTGGAGTATATAGAGAAGAAAAAATTATCTGTGGAATATATTTGGACAACAAAGTAGCCACTTTGCACCAAGACCCAATTTTAATATTATTTAGTTTAGGAAACACAGCTTAATGTATGAGAAAATAATGAGCCTTATATGACAATAAAAAATTAACACATATTTGTTCATGAAGTATTTAAACAAACGTCTTTTGAAGCACTTTAGATAGGTGATGGTTTCTAAACACTGGATGATCATTCCAATAAAAATAGCTTTATTTACATGGGGATGTCTAGTAAACCGTAAATTACCGTTTTCTTTTTTTTGAAAACTTCAGCTTCTTACACCATCGACAAGTGAACAACACGCCCTATGAGGTTCACTTTCTAAATACTACAAACTAAAGCTGTCTTTTATATAGGGTAGCTTTTAATTCACTACTTTTAACTTGACTAATTTTAAACTAATTTCTATACATTTTATACACAGTGATTTTAATGTACTACCGTTCCAGATAAGGTTCCAATTGTATGTCAAAGCCGTCACACAAGTTCAACATATACAAGCTTATGTATTTTACACTTCTCTAACAAAAACTTGTACGTATTTCGGATCCCACAATGCAATGAAACGTAAACAACTCTTGGATCTGTCTTCGTGGAGGGTCTGAGGATGACCTTACAAGGTCGAAACATTTCGCCCTGACAAAATATACTATTTTTGTATATAAATAAAGTGTTGTGTTATCGACTGACGTGTTCTGTTTAAACTGTTAATTACGTTCATACGAATAACTTAAAAATGGTTTTCAACAGCTGGTAATTTTTATTTTATACTTAATAACTAATTTACTTAATAATTTTGTTACATATGAGAAGCAACATTTAGCTCTTTCTTGTGCTGCCATCACTGTGACGCGCAAAATGTGAATGGGTTTTCTGACATATTAGTCACCAGTCTAAATCTGGCAGGAAGTTGGTTCCTGTAAACCACTGCAGACCAAACACAAGGTGTGTGTGTGTGTGTGTGGTTTCTGGCTCAACTCCACCACACAGGCACACATCTTCTTAGATACAGACAGTGCCGCGAGGATTCTATGCTTGTGTGTGATAATACTGAGTTCTGATTTGTATGGTGCTGTAGGAGCAGACCGTAAGAAATAACGGTGTCATTTAAATTCGTTACTGCTTGTCGCACGGTTATCTAAATGGTAGGATATAAGAAGTCTTTTTGAATTCTGTTGTAGGCTCTTACAGTTGTGACATCAATTTATTGTCTCAATAGGATCAAATAACTTAGTGGTGTGATCGGATTATGATTGGAATAAACGGTCTTACTATGCACAATCTTGGAAAAAACTGAAATATTTAAAGGGGAAAGGTTGCTTTATTTAACATTTATTGTCATATCGACTCTACAATGTCTCAACAATAGTTTCTACCAACCAAAAGTTTCAAATTAACTGAATTACGCAGTGGAAAAATTTCAATAAGAATCTGATCTAATATGAATAATATACCTTTATGAACTAGCGATTTAAATCCAAGAAAATGCACTGAGAAGCAAAATTTCAATAAGAATCTGATCTAATATGAATAATAT
>Ga0123352_10006795_pt1 | contig 17594 bp, 17 predicted proteins | sample TergutLab28metaG_FD_89700 | JGI IMG/M metagenome (GOLD analysis project Ga0123352, IMG submission 89700) | Labiotermes labralis P1 segment gut microbial communities from Petit-Saut dam, French Guiana - Lab288 P1 | ecosystem: Host-associated > Arthropoda: Insects > Digestive system > Gut ... | reverse complement strand
CAATGGAAGTCACATTGAACCATAACTATCCGAGGTAAAACTCAGTGTGTTTTGCTACATTTTGACAGTTCAAAACGTTGTGTATGTCCTCTGTATAAATTTCTATACGCTTTCAAAGTTGTAGAGCTCTTTATGAAACACCCTGTATAAAATATGAGGGTGAATAAAAAAATGAAGGCAATTTTTAAATTCACGGTAACCGGGAGAGAGAGGAGCTGCTGCGTTGCGCATATTGACAATACTTGTTGAAGAGTTCAGCCATGTGCAGTGCAGCGCTCTGCCTTCAGTCAAGTGGCAGCAACGAGGGTGAAAACATGGACGCTTCTTTGCAAGATTGCACCATCACAGAACAACATGGCGTAGTGCAGTTTCTTTGGGCAGAAGGAGTGAAACCTGTGGAAATTCACCATTGTATGTTGGCTCAGTATGGACAGAGCACCATGAGTCAAGGAAAGGTTTATGAGTGGGTGGAAAGGTTTAAATCAGGTCGAACACGTGTTACTGATGAAGGTCGTTCTGGTTGGCCATCAACATCGCGCAGCCGTAAAGCTTCTTCTCCACAGGAATACAGAAACTAGTTGAACGATATAACAAATGCATTTTGTTGCAAGCGGACTATGTAGGAAAATGATATGTAAAATTGCTCACAGTTACTTCTATTAAAGCCGTTAAATGTATTTTGCCTTTACTTTTTGATTCTCCCTCGTACATTTCTTTGGGATTCAGCCATACATCCATCCCGCATATGGAAGCCAGGCCATTAAAGGTTACAAAATATATTTTTATGCTACAGTTAATATTTGCACTGCCTATTTATTCATGGCTACCTCTTAATAGGAGGCAGGTAAAAACGTGATGATACTTTGCTTACTGGACCTTTGAAGAACAAGAGATATGTTTCATATGAAAGCACATTCTGTCCTTGAAGCCATGCTATATCATGCTGTGCTTCATGTTCACAGTCTCTTTCACCGTGGCATTTTGCAACACAAGTGTACTAAGGCTCCTGGTTGGTGTGTAGCATGCAAAGATACAAGATGTTCTGACAGGAATACTATAGTGTCACATGTCAAGTTTTGTACTTGATGAGGATCCTGTTCTATGCTGTTAGTTATTCTGTCCATGTCTCATGTTTCTGCAGAGAGATGGTGCCCCACATGATTCTGACAGAAGTTTCTCTCGACGACTTCATCGCAACCACTACGACAGGCAGGAGCAGCACCAGCAGCAGGAGCAACAACAACAACAGTACAAACAACAGCACCAGCAGCAGCCACAGTGGAGCAGAAAGAGTAGAGGACGCAGCAGAGGGGTTTTCACGCGAGAAAGAGTAATGTTGTTTGTTAATTTATACTTTCATTTTTTCCCATAATAGTAAGACGTTTAAATAAAGCAGTGTGTTCATTGAGTTCTGAAGATCCTTTCATGTTTCTTTTACTATAAAAAGAACTGACTGTGTGCTACCCATTATTCATTCATTTGCCATTATTGGATCATTTGTGCTGTGCTGCACATATAAATGTGTAATTTTTTAAATGTGCTTGTGCTTCTAGGACTTTAACTTTGTATGCATTTTTTTATATATGAGACTTTTGATACATAATTCAGTATCAGATCACTTTGTATACTTGTTGGATGGGTATGTTTTCTGCAGGATAGGAAGCATTCGCTTCGTCCCGTCGGTGGAAGGGGTGTTCCTGAACCAGAGTATGATGCTTGGAGAGCTGAGAGAAACCGTATTGATAGTGATCGCATCAGTCGTCAAAGAACTGCAGAAGGTCATTGGCGTCGAGAGTGGGATAATGAAAAGCTAGCTCAGGAGTAAGTAAAACTGCTTGAATTATGGTTAGAACAAAGGATAAATAAAGGTAAAGTTTTCCCAGTCCACACCATAAGGTATGTAGGGGGAGTAGAGGTAAGTGCCACTCATTTTTAACCTTGGCACTGGATGGAGGTGAGTGATTAACTTTATACCCTGGCCACTTTAATCTGGGAAGTAATCCACATACCTGTTGAATAGGTGCCCATTGCCAGTTTGGACATTTTGGAGGAGAGAAAAATCTCTAATTTATTAATTTTCCAACAAGATGCAACTTATTCAATTTTTTACATTTCAGTAGGAAGCTGTACATCTTTCGGGTGTTGACACCCATCATCAGGAGCTCGTACAACTGTAAATACAGCTTCTGGTATTGCTTAACTGGATCTACCATCTGCTCTCATTGTTGAGTTCCAACTCAACAACAAGAGCAGATGGTAGTAGATCCGGTACTCAATACCAGAAGCTTTATTTACAGTTGTATGAGCTTCTGATGATGGGTGTCAACACCCGAAAGATGTAGAGCTGCCTACAGAAATGTAATAAACTGAATAAGTCACATCTTGTTGGAAAATTATTAAATTTGACTTACAATGCACGGACCCATGTATATAAAAGAAAAATCTCTCTTGCCTGTGTGGGGTTTTGAAGCTGGGACCATCTAGCCTGTAGTCTTAGTACCTGTACTGACTATACTACTTGGCTAGCACAAAGAATTGCATGTCATTAAGGAATACGGTCTTCATTCAGCAGTTGATGTTCATCCATTTTCCTTCACAGTACATAATAGAGCTTTCTTTCAGTCACTACATGATTCCCATTATAGTCCCTGTTTTGAAGCAGTTCACTCACTGCACACACCCACGCTTTGTCACTAAGATCGTTTTATTGTGAACACTCAGCCCTTTTCAAAAGTTGGTGTTTCCACTTTTCATGTTCCCATTTGCTGTTTGAGCAGTCAGTTCCAGAGTATATTTGGTATTGGACAAATTATTATAGGGAAACACAAAGGCTTCAAACAATGTATATATTATAACAAACAAATAAATATGTAAAAATATAAGTATATATATAAAGAAAGATAACAGTACAAAATAGATATGTGTTAACAATCAGTATTTCTTTAGTAGTCAAAAGCAAGAACTCCCAATTATAGCCATTTCTTTCAACTAACATCTAGCCTAAATAGCCTCACCATTTGCAGTGATAAAGCTATAATTATCAGACTGAACGTACCCAATAAAATCTAACTTCATGCAATTTAATGACAAGCATTTCCTCAACTGTCCGCTGAACTGATAACAAAACAGCCCACCTCCGACAGAGAATCAAGGTACTGCACAGCAGCATAACTCAAAAATATACAAGAACCCAAACCCCACAAAATCTTACAAAACATTTACAGAACATTAACTGCACTGCTTGACATCTCCTTGGAGTTGGGAGCTATAAGAGGGAGAGTATGTGTTGGCTATCTGCTGACCAGAACAACAGTAACATTTCAAAACCCATATCAAAATCATGGAGTGAACACTCTTGTCTTGTGTCACATAACCCCCATGTGTGCCTGTATTTGGAGAGGTAGGTGTGAGAAATGTTGATTGATCTTGTGCTCTGCATCTTCCTTGGAGCTGATGTTGCTTGGATTATCTGAGTTATTATCCTTCAAGCTATGGCTACATCTCTTAGATTGTTTTTCTCCATAAGGTTTTTCCAGTGAAAATTTTGCATGCATTTCTTGGTTTTGTGTGCCTCCTGTCTTGATGTAATCACCCTGACATTGCTGGGTGAAGAGTAAAATTTTAACTTTCCAGGAAGGTTTCTGTGAGTTTGTTCAAGGATCCAAGGTGGGTTGATAGAGAAGACTCCTCACTGGTATAGAATGTATTAATGTAGTAAAAATTCTGCTCCTGAAGTCTCTTCATTATCCATTGTTGGCTTGCAGAGTTACATTTTCTCAAGGGCCCTCATGCCAATCGTTTTAGGTGCATTTACAAGATTGCGGAAAGTGACTGTTAGCTTCGCCATGTCTGTCTGTCTGCATGGAACGACTTGGCTCCCGCTGGATGGATTTCATGAAATTTGATATGTGAGTATTTTTAAAAAAATCTATCAAGAAGATTCAAGTTTTATTAAAATCTGAAAAGAATAACGGGTTCTTCACGTGAAGACCAGTACACATTTATGATCATATCTCGTGCATTTCTTAGAATGCAAAATATTTCAGACCCTAAGTTGTAGGGAAAATCAGAACACATTTTATGTTCAGTAATGGTTTTTTTGAAATCATGCCGTTTATGAGATAATGTTGAAAAATATTGAAGAGCCAGACAGTCTGCAGATGACAGTGTGGCACATGCGCTTTGCATGCTAGATAACTAAGGCTACGTACACACTCTGAATATGTAATACTTATTCTCTTTCCATAGCAACAATGGTTACATGAACGTGCCTCAATGTTACATTATACATTGTCTTGTTCTGCTTTGTTTTCTTGATGCCTTCTAAACTACTGTGGCAGAGTTAGAAACTGAGTGAGTTACAGGTTACAAACCAGAGTAGGGAAAACTGGAAACCAGTTGTTACAGGATACAGAAAAATGGAGAAGGCTTTATGATAAGGTAACCCATTCCAGCTGAAATATCTGCAGATGTTTATGATTGTTACAACATTGTCACACCAGGTTGCCATATGCCAGAAGGATCAGTGGGTGACTTTGTGACAAAAAATATTTTTTTTAGCATCTAGTTTACATTCATCTTTGCTGAAGTACTAACATATGCTACAGATGCAGTCTGGGTAACCATACAAGCTTAAACATCAAATTGCTCTTCAGCAAATTGGTGTTCCCTCTATGCACATATGATTCTGTGCAGTGTTATGAATTATGGGTTAATTTTTATACAGGGAAGATATGAGAGAAGCAACTAGTGTGTCAAGAGGTGGTGGACCTCGCAGAACTAACATGGTGCAGAATTCTTATGGTGATCACAGAGCCCACACTGAAGACTGTAAGTATATCGTGATCAAGGTTTGTGCCGGGTTTCTTCTGATCTCTTTAAATACATGCCTGGCAACATCATTAACCTTTGAAACTGCTGACTGCTGCTTGTTACATCTTCCTTCTTATCGTAGTATGTCACACAGGGTGTGGAACATAGCTAAGCAGTTGTGTTTTCATATTGCTTGTGTGAGAATATTTTTAAAGATGGGTGTGATATAATTAAAGATGGTCTGTTTATCATTAACAATATGGTAGCAGCTGGCCTGTGCACAATTATATAGTAGCTGTAAACATTCTGTCATTAATTTTGAATTTGAAAACATCCCATTGTATTTAAAAATGTAAGTGGGCTTGAGTTGTGAATACGTTTTAATTTTATGTATGTGTGTGTGTGTGTGTGTATATATATATATATATATATATATATGTTGTGTATTTGGATTAATCACACACAGTCACACTGTAATTAAATTGAGGTTATGTATGACGGGTGTCAGGTTGTGGGTACCACAGCTTGTGTAGTTATTCATTTCATGTACTTTCATCTTGTTTTTGTGCACTAGTATCAACTTGTTTTGAGTGGTGAGCACAACAGAATGTTAATAATAATATTTTTTTTTTTAGGTTTGCGGTTGTTTTAGTGCTTTATGGTATCACAGTTAGGCTCTAGAATGTGCATATTGACTTCTTGTGTACTTATGGAAATTGTTTTTGTTGTTTGGTAATTGTTAAAATTAATATCAGTCACAAATTTATGTGTTTGACACCTGTTGAGTACTACATCCTTCTTACAAGCCTCGTTTCTTTAATTTATCGAGAGATTATGTTTGGAAGAAAGCTGTAGTTATGGTTATTTGTTTCACAGCTAGGCATTCCTTTTATTTATTTTCAGGTTTTTTTTTAAATGTTTAACTGTGTATGATTTGGTATATTGTTTTCTTTGATATGTGACCTGTGCTTTGTCATCAAATTGTCACTGTTGGCGTGTTGGCTGACAGGTCAGGCATTTTTCTCAGGTGTGAGGTCTGGAGAAGATTCTTCATTCAGGTCCTCCAGGGTACCACGGAGTGTCAGAGGAAGTCATGGTGTATCACGTGGATGCAGAGGCAACACACGGGGATCACGACATGTTGGCGCCTTTCCAAATTTAGGTACAGGAAATCATTATTGATGCAATTTTTATGAGACCTAGAATGACGGATCCTTTGAAAGATACCATATTTTCCCAAAAGCAAGACAATTCTAACCTAAGATAACGCCCCCCCAAAAAAAAAAAGCAAGGGAAAAGTTTGTATTGAATTTTAAGATGACCCCCCAAAGTAAAATATCTGGTAAGAAAAAATATTTCACTATTAATTTCACACACTTAAAACACAAAGCACGTCTACCTTTACCAATCAGTGTCACTGTCTTCATCTTCACAGTCAGTGCCTTCATCTTCCTCGTGCTAGCTCCTAACATTCCCATCCTCTTCACTGCCATTCCGCAACGTATCATCAGACTCATCCATTGCATTGGATGTACAGGACTTGTTTAAACCCTTCACAGTCACTTCTGGTGAGATGTGCCGCAATGCCATTATGATCCTTCACATTGCATAAGTAATACATTTATATTTCTTGGTTTATAAACTTAATTGAACCCATGATGATTCACAAGTTTCTCCACGGATGGTGTTAGTGACATTAAGGATTTAAATATGTATGTTCTGGATTTTTGTGTTGTGTCTCTGGTCTGAACAGTCTGATTTCATGGCTCTTTATGGCTTTTAATATGTGGTTTGGTTCAGGTTATATTTTTGAGTCTTGTGTATAATTTTTAATTTTTCAGTAGCCATTTTCATGTAACCATTTTTGCGCTAGATCTGTGCTGAGCTACAAATAAAACAAGTTACTGTTCATATGGTGTCCAGTGACTGAGAATAACTCAGTCTAAGGGTTGTCCAGGTTAGGTGCTTCTTTGCCTGAAAACAGAAACAGACCTACATATCAGACAATGGACAAAGTTCCAAAAAAGAAGATTATTGTTGCGGAATTACCGATCTGTGCTGCGTAATATCTCAGAATATCACAGATCTCGTGTGGTTTTGCAATGCAGGCGTTGGTATGGCTTCAGTTGGGTTCAGAGCAATCTGGTTTGGTGCTTCCTGTGGGAATTTAAGATGACCCCACATATTTAAGTGCCAAATTTAAGGTGTCTTGCATTCAAGTAAATATGATATGTGATGTCTGTCCCTTGAAGTGCCACTGTCTGAAGTTGATGAAAGTTATGAAGCAAGTTAACATTCTTAACTGGTCTTGCAGTGGGAGTGAGGTTAGGGTGGAAAGTGGTGCTGTCCACTAGGAAGGAGCCATATCATTAAGAAGAACAGTTGTAGGAAGAGAATGTGCATTTACAAGGTTTGAGATACTTACAACGCTGCCGAATTTTTAATCCTTCTGGAATGTGATATAGTATTGGTGAGGAATCCAAGAAGACTTCTTGGATTGCATGAAGATGGAGTCACCACGATTGCTGGGAGCTACTTGCCCAAAGACGGTGTCACATCCCAGAAGGCTTGTATGTTCAGACTTTGCTTAGTTTGTATCCATGATTATGGATGTAGTTCAGTGGGCATTTGAATCTTTTGATGGTTTTTTTGATGATGTGGGTATTGTGAGTGTTGGTCCTTGCTTGGGCTCCATTTTTATCAGAGTCAGTGTTGTGACTGGTCTGATTGAAGTACTGAGTTTGTCACTCATTGCTGGTTGTCTGTTCTGGTATGTCTGATTTGTTCCTGAGTGCAATCTCTCCTATCCACGTGCAGGGCCCCCTTCCACTGGATAATGCTACATATTTTGTGAACCCTTGTTCTGAACAGGAACCTGTCCAGTCCACTTCCTGCTTCCACCTCTTAATCCTGAACGTGGTGTCTTCAGTATGCACTGAAACAGGATAGCTTCAATGTACCACATGGCCATTCCTGGAAAGCTGAAGCAGAACATATGAAAAAGTCATGTAAGGAATGTAATATTTGTACTGTTGGTCACTATTTCTTCACCAGGTGTATGCTCAGTGGGTGTAAGTATCAAGACAAAAGAAAGAGTTCAGCTTCACCTAGGCAACATTTGACACTGCGTGACTTCTTCAGATTAAATCTGTGAACAGCTGACAGTTACACATTTTTTCGTGTTCCTGTTTTTAATTTACCGTTGACATATTTTAGGAGTAAAATTATGAATTGGTTGCTATTTTCAGTGTCCATTATTAATTTTACCTCTATTTCTTATTGCAATGAATATATTTAAGGACTGTTGGTGCTGTTCGTTCTATATGTATACATGTCTGAAAGTATTTATTGCACTATGTTTATAATGATTTATTATTGCATTTCAGATAGCAAGGAAGAGAGCGCTGCTGCTGCTGCTGCTGCTCACAGTGGGCGCAGTGTAATCAGCACTGGAGAGTCATTAAAGATATCTGTCTTGAATGATTCTTCCACATCTGTTAGGCGTGTCAGAGGTTTGTAGACTTGAAAGGAAAGTAGGGGAAGAAATGCAGTATATTTTCCAAGTATGAGTTAAGTAGGGAAGGAATAAGATGCCTTTGAACATCAAGTACTGAGGGTGGTGAGTGTCTGACAGTAATGGAGACCTGTAGCATCATGGAGAGACCAAATGAGGGAAAATAGTATATAAGAGAACAGGCAGTGGATGGACAACTGTATGTGAGGAGTGTTAATTAGAGGGTAGAACATATATTTGTCATAACATATCAGTGAGTAATTGTGATCCTGACCTGTTGTGGGTATAGAAGGTGAAGTTGTCCCTGTCCACGCTGTGAGGGCACATATAGGGAGTTGAGGTATAGCTCCACTTATTCTTAATTTCAGTTCTAGGTGGAGGTTAATGGTTAGCTTTATGCCCTGGCTGCTTTGTCTCCATGAAGGAACTCCCCAGTACTCACTGAATACGATGTGGGGTGGACCCAGAACTGCTGTGGATGTTTTTGAGAAGAGTTCTCTTGCTCCTCCCAGGCATCAGACCCAAGACTGTTCAGTTTGTTTTGAGATACTGATGTGGTATGTGCCTGAAGAGTCAGATGAGAGCCACAAAACTTTAGGTTTGGGTCTCTTGATTGAGATTTGGACCCAGGGCCTCCTAAACACAAAGGAGGTGTGTTTTTCAGTTGACATGACATTTGATTTATTCTTGCAGTTGAAGACAAATCCCATAGGTAAAGCATTTCTCACAAAGACTAATGGAATATGAGATATCTTGTTTGTTTCATTCTTTTTCCAACAGTTTTTTCAGTACATCCCAGACATTGATAATTTGCACTTATGGTGTGCTGGTGTTAACTTGTTGCAGATAATGCTCCAGCAGTTGCTGGCACTGGTTGGGTAGGACCTCGGCAGATGCTGCGAGTAAGTTACAGTAGCCAGTCAGAGGATGAAGCCCCTTCTCGCAAAGTAGAGCTGCAGCCCAATAGAAATTTATTCAGTAAAGATAAAGCATGTTCAGATTCCGGCAGCCCTCCTTCTATTTCTGCTGTATCCAAGCCACCATTGCCCCCTTCTGCAGGAGTGAAACTGGATTCAGAACCGAAAACACAGCATGTTAAGAGACTAGGACAAGACAGTAAGGTGAAAAAACGAGAGAAGAAAGATGTTAATTTTGCAGAAATATCTAAATGTGTACATGAGAAAGACGAAGAAGCAGCCATATTGACACTTGCATGCTCTCTGAAGGAAACTGAATCAGGAGGAGAAGATTCGTGGGAAGATATCACTACCAGTGGAAATGATAGTGCATGTGAAGAGCTATCACCACATAGTAATACTGATTCCATATTGGATATCACATCAACAAAAGTAAAGTCAGAGATGCCTGAGAACACAGGAGAAATGCCTCATAACACAGAAATGAAGTCAGAGATGCTTCAAAACTCAGAATCCAAGTCAGAGGTGCTTCAGAACACAGAAGCAAAGACAAAGAAGCTTCTGAACAAAGAAATGCTTCAGAATTCGGATTTCAAGTCTGAGGCACTTCAGAACACAGAAGTAAAGACAGAGAAGCTTCTGAATGAAGAAATTAAGTCAGAGATGCTTCAGAATGCAGAACCCAAGTCAGAGGTGCTTCAGAACACAGAAGTAAAGACAGAGAAGCTTCTGAACAAAGAAATGAAATCAGAGATGCTTCAGAACACACAACCCAAGTCAGAAGTGCTTCAGAACACTGATGTGAAGCCAGAGGTACTTCACAACACAGAAGTGAAGATAGGGATTCTTCAGAACAAAGAAATGAAACCAGGGATGCTTCACATCCCAGAAGTGAAGCCAGATGTGCTTAAGTGCACAGATGTGAATTCAGAGGTGCTTCAGAACATGGAAGTGAGGTCAGAGGTGCTACCAACAGTCAGAAGTATTCCAAACAATGCCTTGAATGATTCCACAGAAGTCATGCAACTTGTTTTGAATAAGAATGTGCCAGATGCAATAATGCAAGACATAGAGAAAAGGTGTGTGTCTGACAGAAGCCCAGAATATGCTGAGCTGAAGGATGTTCCAGAAATTTTCCTTGAAAAATCTCATTCTGATACATTGATTCAAACGAAGGCAAAAACTGTGAATGAAACTACAGAACTGACAGAGATAGAAAATGTATCACTTATTACAGAAAGCAAAGAAGAGAGGCTGGAAAGTGAAATTGAAATAGAAAGAGAAGAAAGACGTGGACAGAATGAAGAACGAGGGAAAGTGGATGGCTGAAATTTTGGGAAGTGTAGCAGCAAGCAGTGTGCATGAGGAAAAGCAGGGGCCTCTCTAGTACTTAGAAAAAGGTAGAATGAAAGTGTTTGCTAATTCTAATCATTAGTATGGTGAGGTCTGACTACCAAATTTCTCTTTTCCACATGTTGCTCATTAGGAAAAGTAGTTTTGTACAAGAAAAATAACTTCTGATCCATGCCTGATTTTAACAGGAACTGCACTTTGCACTTGAGGGCAGTAAGAATTATCATTTGTAAACGGTTCTGATGGTGGTATGTCGGGTTTCTGGACCTTTGCCTATCTTATAGTTACTCTGGCCAGAATATTGTTGAAAATTTATATGTTTTCATCCTCAGGTAGGAAGTTTCTGAAGAGTTTTGTACACTAGGCAGTACATTTGTCCAGTAATTGTGATTGTACCTTGATATTGCCTCATGTAATCTCTCCTGGAATAGATATATATCGTATCGCTGTGGCTGACTAAAAAGTTCAGACAGGGCAATGTCCCTCCTGAGACTGTAATTGCACTGTATAAATTAGATTTTATTCTGCCTGGATGAAATCCAACCATAAATACAGTAATCTCATAAATCATTGGTTTTAAAACCATTTGCAGGCCCTGGAACAATAAATGTTTGAGTTTGTTGTAAGAACTGCATAATTGCTGAATTTTGTATGCAAATTTTAATTACAAACAGATTCACCAATTACTGTGATGTGAATGTGACTGCTGTACTTTTGTTTTGTATGAAGTTAAACACTTGGGAGGTGTATTGTTATATGTATTCACAAATCATGTTTGTTAATATATTGGGAATCTGTTTATTATTATATCTGCTTTAACAGATAATCAGATTCAGAGAAATTTGTTTAATAAGTTATGTTGCTGTAACAGTGATCTTCTGGACTAAAATTTTAGTATACTTCAGTAGTTATTTTGAGAAGTGTATTTTGTGTGGTATTTTTATAAATTCTTTTTGTTGGATGGTTGAGATGTATAAAGTCAAGTCTTGAAGCCTGTGAATACTTGTTTGGGATCTTGACCTTTTGGAGTCATTGATATTAACAAAATTGTTTTAATTTTGATGGTTGGTCTTAATGAATCATGATAAAGGGGACCTTGCAGGTGGTGATTTGGTTTCCCCCACCCCCAGCTATGGCACAAGTTACTGACAGCTTATTCAGATTTTGCCTGTCATTGATCTATTAACTGTTCCTATTCTGATAACTGTTGTTTTCTTGTCACATCCTCTATATTTTGTCTGCTTTATATTAGAAAAGTGCTGGTAGAAGTGAGTAAATATTTTCAACCGCTGCCTACTCGAAGCAGGCAAACACTGTTCAAATAGCTGTAATTCTTGTCCAAGTCCTAAAGTGCAGCAGCTATCAAAATCCTCTGTCACACAAAAATAGTATGACTAAAACAGACAATTTGAACAGAACAAAATATGTTGCAAACAGGTAATGAAGCTGATTCCTTTCATGCTCCATTAGCTCCATGGTATAAGAACCATTTTGTATTGTACTATGGGAATATCTCGCATTCAGTCCTGTATAAAGAGGATTGATTGCCTCCAAATTTTTGATGAGGAAGACCCACCACATGGAATGAGAGTCATTCACTGTGTTTTGTGCTTCCGGAAGGTGTCTTTATATTATTTAAAAATAAATTTTTATGTTTTTTAAGGTTATTTCATGTATTTATTGATAGTATTTAGATAGATAATACAATCTTCATATCAGTTCAAGTGTTGTTCCACGCGGACAGTCACGATGAAGCTAATAATTGCTTTTCACAATTTTTGCAGTCTCACCTAGAAATGTGTTATCTTTTTATTCTCTCTGTTCATGTATAGGCTGTCAAGTCTGATGTGACTTTACTTACTGGTCCCATCTTTTCCGTGTTCTTCCTCAATCCCCACATTCTTTCATTTGAATCTGTTTTGGTATTTATCTCTCACCAGGAACATGAGTCATCATACAGTGAGTGCTATTTACATTACCCTCTGTACTCTTCTTTCCACTGCCTCAAATAGTAAAATGGTCTTGTTATGTATGACACTGAAGACGAAATAAGATGACATCTTAGCTATTATGTTGTTTATAAATGACAGATGGAAAAATTCATACTAACTGAAATAGAGAAAGTTTGTCCATATTTCTAGATCATAGTAAAATTCAGTGCTCACAGATATGGAACTTCCTAATATTTATTGACTATTTCATGTTGTTTCCCAGAATGTTTCTTTAGATGAGAAGTATTTATGTCCTTGTTATTTAACACTGAACTGTTGGACATAATCTGCATTTTCGTTTAGTCAGTTTTCATGACGATACTCAGGATTATGTCATATCATGAAATTGGATACCCTCATGGTTGTGACTGAGAAGAATGCTGTGTTCTGGGATGAAGTGATGTAGTCTGGTAGAAGCATACAGATGTGTCAGAGAAACCTATATTCTACCTTCCAGCCTTCACTGACCTTGCCAGAGCCCTGACCAGGTTACACCCTGTTCCTTCATTCACTCTGGGTTCTCACACATGTGGTGTATACAACTGCTGTAATGATGGCAATATGAGGTTCCTTTGAAATGTCAATAAACTTACACCAGGCACTTGTTTGCAGAGATGATATATTATTGAGGGGTAATGGAATGGAAGTGCTTCAGAAAGGTTAGTCATATAATGTTTGATGGTAGGACATACATTTGAAAGAAATAAGTAAAACAAAAACCTCACAAAAGCTGTTCCTTCATCTGAGATTTAAGTGAAATATCTGTAACATGAGGGGCATAAGTCAGATGTGTGAAATTTATGTAGGCCTATGTGACAAATTTAAATTTGTAATACAAAGTACTACCATGAAGGAAAAATAGTATGCATCTGCTGTAGAATTTGCCATTTGATGTACTCTGCATTGATGACCTTGCAAACTTCTTGATCTACAAATGTTTTTTTTTTTTAATGTTACTAGCCTGGTGGTGGTCTTAAAGATTTTAAATTCCCATAGAAGTGCTAATAGAACTTAAAATGTTCTGGGATATGACGCTGTATAGATTGGAATATAGGCGCCAATGTTTGGGAGGAATGTTCTACTTCCGTCGTCAGGGTAGTTGGCATCGTACCTGTATAACCGGATTCATAAAAGTGCTATTAATTCGTGCCATAATTCAGTATGATCATGTTTGGTGAAGGAAGTTCTAAAATCAGTGCTAACGTAACGGATCTCTATTATATGCGTATTGGATTATATTTCCCGCCGTGTTACGTATTGTTCGCGACCATTGGCGTCGACAATGTAGGAACACCAGGTAATATGCCCCTCGTGACGTATTTCTCTTTGGTTGGTAGGAAAACCTCTGGTGTATTTTGCTGTTGCTGTCAATCCGTGCTCATGTTGGTAGCGATTGGTCATTCATGTTTCAAATATGGCATATTCAGTGAATATTTCTGTGGAAGCTCCAATTGAAAATCAAATTCAGGAAATTTCATATGATGGACAGGAAGTTTACCAAACGTAAGTGATATTTCATTAATTAATTTTGTCTTCAATGGATATCGTTGGCATTTTTTCCTCGGGGGGGTGAAAGGCGGCCATAACGTGATGTTCGTCGTGCAGAGGTTAAGAATTCACTTTCGTTGCTGTCAAGCAGTATGCTTTCGTAACCGCCCCTTTTATAGAAACTTATGCGTGTGCCGCACTTTAATGTAGTTTTAATATAGCTCCATTTTTGTATAGTTACTGAACCGTCCTTACTCTAACCTGACGTATGGAAGTGATACTGACATACGATGCGGCTCCTACTTTTGTATTCTGTTTTAGTATATTTGTTGAAGTTGTGCATTCTGAGTTATGTAACGGAATTCGTACTGATATAACATTATCAAATTATCATTATATCATGTGGATTTTTCCTAAAATCCCCAAATAAGTCTCATGAAATTGATAATACTGATAAATCATTTATTAGTATTTTGTATTTGTTTTATGCTGTTGAATGCTTCAGACCTTTGTCAATGTCGGAGAGTCTTGCCAAACTGGCCCAGAAGATAGATTTCAGTAAAGCAAGTACAGAAGACATAATAAAGGAAAGTGGTGATCAACAAGACAAAAATGATGAAGATTCAGCAACAAAGGAGGCAGCCACATTCCAATCATCTCTTTGGCCATGGGACTCTGTGAGGAATAAGCTAAGGTACTTTGCCTTTTTCTGTGGTCAGTAGCTGTGTTGCAGAGGATATGAAACAAGGCACAGATAACCACATGTAATGTGTTTTCCAATTCAGGATGACCCTCTTTTTGTTTTTTGCATATAGAATGAATTTTATCAGTAAATAACCTAGCAATTTAGGTATTGTATTTATTTTAAATGTTTGTTTTAAATTCTAACACATAACTGCATGTGTAATATATAAAATGTTGCTTGGGAATTAGTGAATTACATGGTAATACCAATATTAATTTGTACTTCCATATTTATGTATCCTGTTGTGGTGTTTACTTTTACTGTTGAAACTTAACAGTCCCATAATCATTCCTAATTTATCTCAGTGTCATCACATTTGTTATATAGGTTGGGTGCTTTAGATGGGTGTACTGATAGCACCATGCCAGACTCTGGCCTTAGCGTTGGCTATCATGATACTGTCATGTTAGTTCAGCGCAATAATGTGTTCTGCATATTTCAACTGATAGCTTAATTTGACATTCAGTATGTTGTTTGAAACATATAATTATCATACAAGGGTTATGGTAATACATGTATACATATATGTAACATGAAAATTCTGCTAATTTATGTGATAATTTTTTATGTCAAATATAATATGCAAAACATTACCATACATATAATGGGTTGATATTATACAAGTTATTTTCTTACAGTATTGTGTGGTGAGTATGATTGTTAAATTCTTCAGTTGTGTGGTTATTTGCTGGTACAAAAATTTGAGAAAATCTGTGTTTTCTGGAGCCTTCATAGTTGAAGAAGTTGATAGAGAGGAGACAAAGGATCAGGCGATACCATAACAGTTGATATACAGACACTCTTGAAGGCCATTTTAAACATATCCCTGAGATGTGTGTGTTTCACTATTGAAGCTTTTTTTAAGGTATGAAAGTTTCTGTCTTGGTACTGCTCTCCTCAAGTGCCAGTTTATCATGATTTCTGAATTACTGGACATTTGACTAAAGAATTTTGCTGTAATTCATATACGTGTGTAAATTACTATGTTGTGGTGCTGAGAATTGTTACGTATGAGTTTTGAATTGATGAGTGGTACTGGTGTTTTAATGGTATGTATGTGTGATATGTGGTGACATAAGTGTGATATGATGATACTGGTCTTTGTGTAAGTTATATGTAATGCAGTGATGTGTGACAGATGTATGTGCATACATGTATACATACATACACACACACACACACACACACACATACACACACATATATGTACATACATACATTCATACATACATATGTACGTGTGTACGTACATTCCATGGATCCATAAGTGTGTCATAAAGACATTAGGATGTGAAACAAGTCATAAATACACAAATATACAAATTTACAGTATAAAATACTACAAACATTTTACAAAAACAATATTTTAAGTCATCTTTGCACATAAAAATTCCATCTATTCAGTAAAAGCAGTGTGTATATACATATTTTCTTAAGGCTTTAAATTGTGCCTTGCCATACTTGAGGATTGTCACACTGGGTGGTAAACTGTTGAACATTTTTATGCCAGCATAGAATGTACTTTTTTGGAAACAAGTTAGGTTGGCATTTGGTCTATGAAGATGAAGTAGTGCAAGGCAATATTCAGCTTGGAAGTGGTATCAGGCATGTTGGACTTGGAAGCGTAACTGTTGAGTGCCGTGTTGTGGCATGTAATGTGTGTGCATTGTGCTGCTGTCTGTTGTTTTATTTGATTACAATTACTGGTGTATACCTCGTTCAGGTGTAGGTTTTATTTATTTGTTCTGTACATATTGTGTTCTCTGAATTATTTAGGTATGTTCCTTTCTGCACTACTTTTACTGTATTCAGTACATGGTTTATGTTTGTATATGTATGGTCTATGTGTAATGAAGGTTGCAGTGTAGCTGGAATTGTATTTTCGTACATGAGACGTAATATTTTAATAGAGCTTTAATTTTTTGTTTTTTTGTGATTATATTGGCTGTCTTATTACCATCTGATATTACACATGTGTAACATACTTCAAGTCCACCCTGCTTGCCACATTTTGGAATTGCTTTGTCGTCTTAGCAGTTGCGTTATAAGTGATTACAGAGCTATGAGAGAGGTCTCATATTCACTCACTGTAATGTTGGGTCTTGTAAATACCTAGGAAATAAGTACATGCATACGTGTGACTTTATTTCAACAGGAATGCGCTGACAGAGGTGTGTGTTCTAGCGGATGTACTTGCCATCGCTAAAGAGAAGCGATACATGGTGTTAGATCATGTCCCTCAGGAGCCCTTGGATACCAAGCCAATGGTTCAGGTGTATGCACGTAAAAAGGTAATAAGATTTGAAGTTCTCAGAGTGGTATTTATTCATATAAGTGTGTTTTGGGATGTGACAGTGTGTAGTTTTGTAGATAGATAACAGTGTCCCAGAGCTCATGTCTGCCATAAAGACAAGTACAGCAGATTCTGAAAAAGTGTTGGTACTAATACCAAATGCAATGGTCTCCATTCGCATGAGAACACACATAAAAATATGAAGGTTTGTACGTGTTTGACTTGTATTATTTATTATTTGACAGGGCTATTTGAATTGTAGGACCATGGTAGCACAGTGGTTAAGGTGCTGCACTACAAATCGGAAGGTTGCTTGTTCGATCCCAGCTGGTGTCGGTGAATTTTTCATTGACATAAAATCCTTCCAATCGCACTATGGCCCTGGGGTCTACTCAGCCTCTAACAGAAATGAGTACCAGGAGTATTTCCTGGGGGTAAAGGCGGCCGGTGCGTAAGGCTGACAACCTTAACACCATCCTGT
>Ga0123352_10006794_pt1 | contig 17596 bp, 10 predicted proteins | sample TergutLab28metaG_FD_89700 | JGI IMG/M metagenome (GOLD analysis project Ga0123352, IMG submission 89700) | Labiotermes labralis P1 segment gut microbial communities from Petit-Saut dam, French Guiana - Lab288 P1 | ecosystem: Host-associated > Arthropoda: Insects > Digestive system > Gut ... | reverse complement strand
TTTTACATTAGTAATGACAAATAAATTGGTTGTCATCATAAATAGTCTTAAAGTACCAAAAATTAAGAAAATTTTGCTATATGAAATTAAATTTCTTGTACCAAATTACAGCTGCCTCCAGAACCCCTGACTAGGGATCTATCGCCCCCAGATCCCCGTTCTCCTTGTCCTCTGTCCTCAACTGAATTTGTTGAACCCCGCCCCCCCACCGAACAAAATTCCTGGGTAAGCCACTGTCAGTAGCCAATAAACCCAACACTAAACATTCTCCATTTCAGCTTTCCTTCAACATAGTTCTTAATTCTAATGCTCTTCAAAGAAACCTGAAATAATGTTTCACCAAGTCATTTTAGAAGAATCAGAAAATAAAATTAATTTTGTACATCTTCCTTGCAATGGTTAATATACAGATAAGATTTAATTCAATGTAATGCAAAATGTACACCATACACACATGACTGCAGAATTTTTTTGTTGTTGTTGTTATACTGTGCATGTTGTCAAGTCACTCAATTATTTTACCAACCATAGGACACTCTTGGCAACACAACACAACACGGCTCCCTGATGATGGTCCTAGGACCAAAACATGTCAGAGCGTTTTAATGTTTTAATGTGTAAATTTTATAAATTTATATAAGTGCAGTGGTTGGTAAAATAATTGAGTGACTGCAGAATGTTGTGGCAAACATATGTAGCGCTCTTCAGGGAGTACACAAAATGTTAGTGTTTAGTTAAAAAATTATAACACTGTCAAAGATTAAGGTAAAATGTACAAAGTTTAATGCAATGTGTTCGCTTGAAATAGATGATGCTGTATAAGGAAACAGGAAACAATTAGTATAATATTTTGCATCCAGGCATTTTCTTATCAGTATAAGCTGAAAGTCTGAACTAATGGAGAAAATTATTTCTATAGTAAAACCAACAAGATGCACCAGTGTATCAAATATATTTTATTTTCAAATGACACTACATGTTTCGGACAGTCTTTCTGTCCATCATCAGGAGCTCAAGACTGTACATACAGCAACAGGCATTTGTCAAACAGATGCCTGCTGCTGTATGTACAGTCGTGAACTCCTGATGATGGATGGAAAGACCGCCTGAAACATGTAGTGTCATTCCAAAATAAAATAAATTTGATACGTTGGTGCATCTTGTTGGTTTTACTATAGAAATATATTAGGATGCACGGCCCTATGAATGTCAAATAATGAGTAAACATAAATGGTAAAATTACATTAAAATTTAGTGATATAAATCAGCTAAACATAAAATGTAAAAACTTGACCTGTGCACAGCGAAGTCTGTCCAATATATATGCAACTGTGCTATATACAGATTGAGTTCTTACTTGTTTTATTCCGCTGGTTTTATATTACACAATTTTAACCCAATTCTAACACTTATTTTAAATCTATTATTTCATGCTTTCTACTAATATTGTAAATAGGATGCTTGGATGTAACCATTTTACTAATAGTGTCATGTTATCGAGTATACACCATCATCTATTTCAAATTAGTACATTGTAAATAATTTCATAATGCACATGACCTATGTGTGTGTACTTCCTACAGATGACTACATGTGTTAGCTAAAACATGTTCGAGTAACTTGTACATGGCATAAATTGTGCAATACGTTTGAATAAATCTTCAACTGTATATCACAAAATAAATTAAGAAATCTGTAAAGCAACATTAATTGTTGTTATATCTTGTACAGCCTGGGGTTGTGATGTGACATGAGGTGAATATTCAGCAGTGCAACGTTCTATTTTGGTCCCTGAAAACAGGGTCACTCAAAAGCAAATATTCATTAGAATTTTTTTTTAACTTTGGACTTCACATGCCATGTATGTGACTGGTAGAGAGCCTGTTGAAACTTAAACAGGAAAATGTCACAATTCAGAACTCTAGGTGTGATATCTAAAAGGTAAACTTTACATTCACCCAGTCTTATATATTATAGCCTTGCAGGGATAATATTAAAACAGTTTTACTGAATATGCAAATAATGAACTTGACAATTCTTTTAAGAACAGCTTAATAGATTACATCTTTACTGGCAAAGGTTGAGGACACAACACCATCCAACGTATAGGATCTTCTCAAGTGCTTCACAAGGACAGATTGATTTTTGCAATCACATATTTGTAACTACCAAAATCACTTGTGACGGCATGTGGGAAAAAAAACAAATATAATAACAAAACCATAGGCATTTATAGCTTTCAGGAAAAGATGTTAAATGCCACACTAAATTTTGAAAAATTTATTCTACTTCAAGCAGGTCTTTCTTCTTAGTTACTACAGGAAGACATTAGTTTCTGAAGAATCCACATTGTTCATGACAGGACTAATGTTCATTTATAAATAAGCCACACTGGTCATGCCAGGATTATGTGAAATGGTTTCATGTTCTCAATATTTGACAGCAGCTTCAGCAAGGTTTGGTTTGATAATTCAAAGGTTACCAAGGCCAGTTGATTGTCAGAGAATTTGATGTTTGTTGGACTGTGTATCATTGTGATAACTGAAGAATAAAACCAACTAGATGCTACTTATTATTTTATTGTACTTCTTATAGGCTCAAAATGTTTCAGGCACTACTAAGCCCATCATCAGGAGCTCGCAACTATAATCATGAGCTCCTGATGATGGGCACAGTAATGTCCAAAACATGTTGAGCCTATAAGAAGTACAATAAAATAATAAGTAGCATCTAGTTGGTTTTTATACTTCAAATTGTCAGAGAATTGTTTGAATATGATACATTTCTTTCAGTAACAGATTTTAATTTTGCGGCTGGAATTTTTTATTCCCATTCAATAAAACATTTTTAAATGCTCAAGATGAAGTTGCTTCTAACACAATTAGAAGCCATAAACTAATAATAACTCACACTAAGAGGATGAAAATACAAAATCAGAACGAGCATCACAAAATGTATCACAAATTTTCCGTTACAGTTCAAGACCTTTCTAGTAACTTCTTGGGGTTTAAAAGGTTTACAAGGAATTTTGACTAATTTTTTTTAATGATACCACACATGAAAATCAGAATGCATATAAAATATAAACTATCTGGGTGATGAATTTACAATGAAGAAAAAAATTACTGAGATGATGTGAATAGCTGGGGATTTTGAACATAATACTACATTTTCTACAGAAGTATTGACATCAAATGCATTTAAAACTGAAGGCTCCTCAGTCTTGTGACATTTAATGCTGTATTGTGATAAAGTGTAGCATTGTTTGAGAGGAACCTGCTGCCTCCAGCATTAGAGTGAATGCATTACACATCAGTGCACTTCTGTCAGACTCCATGGAAGCTCATTCCAGAAAGCAGCAGATCTGTCACTCACCGCTGTCAAAACCACAAATTTTCCTACATATTCAAAAACTGTTTCTTTTATGAATATCATCACCTATCAAGATATGGCCATAGAGTATATGTGTGTGTGTGTGTGTGTCAAGAAGGAAATCAATTACAGTCTCATGTTGTAACCAGCTCTGTCAAGATCTGTCCTGTATGTAGCATTTTCTTCCCATTTATGAGGCCTTAAAATTGTAATGGAAATTACTGAGAAAAATATCATTGTAATGCCACTCCAGAACCTTTAGGAAAAGTGTTCAACCACTGTCTGCTCTTGAAGTGTACAATTTTTGTAACAACCATTTTGCATGAAATACCATTATGCCTAAATTAAGATGTAATATGGGGGCTATATAACTACCAATGGTCCATACTCATTTTAATTTATCTACAGTGATACTGTTAGTCTTAATACTGATAGTGTCATTAAATAAACTACAAAAAGGTTTAAAAAAATACTGTATTTGTCCAGTTCCAATTAAATCCTAAAATGAAACCACATTTGTTGGGTTACTGGAGAGGTAAACAACAATTTACCTTTAAATTTTGTTGCTTTCGTCCTGAATGTACAATCTTATTCAGGAGTCAGCTGCGTTATTGTCAGCTAAAAACCGATGTTTTGGGGACATGATCTGGTTCTATCATCAGTGTCGAAGACAAAATATTGGTTTGCAACTCTTCATTATACAGTTGTATTTTTTATTTAGTTCAAAATTATGCTTTGTCTTCAATTTTCTTTCCCATCTTCCAAACAATATTTTCCACCTGATTTATATATATTCTGTACAGACCCCAGTCACTGTTTCAATACACACATAATAGTACTGATTACAGCAAGACTGTTAGAGAATGCACCAATAAAGATCACTGTTGCTAGTATGTATGTGACATCATATGTTCTGACTGAAATTTACTAATTTTTTGCCAAACTACCAGTGCAGTTCTACAAGCCTATATGGTGTCACACCCAGAAACATGGTAATCTTCACAGTCACTGCAATTAAAACCTTGTATCTCATAACGTACCAATATTAAGAGCGTGTGTGCATGTGTGTGCGCATGCTGATGTGCTCAAGCAGTAATTACTTGGAAAAATCAATATATATCTTCCATCATTCTCAAACTTTCTCATAGTAATCTGTCTTTCAAACGGCTGAGCTTATGGGTTCGGTAAAGAAAACATAGATAAACTGAACACAAGATTACCTTTTCTTTTTTTGAATCATCTGATTACAATTCTTGTCATTCATAATGCCAAGTATGTAATCCCTTTATTATACATTGTCACTTAAGACTTTAAAATCATTACAACACACCTCTATTTGCCAATATGTTTTCATTCACAAGAAGGTTTAAATTCTGTATTGTGTGGTGAAATACAGAGTAAAATTAACTAGTATATTCACTACAATTTTTAAGGGTGTGCGTTTCTATAGAAAAAGTTTGTAATGCCGGTGAATTCATACACAATGTTGAAATTTAACCATTCAATTTTCACTCCCCCATAGTGAGTTGATTCAAGAAGGTTAGCTGTATGGTACAAACCAGACTTTTATTCAGGAGGTGATCAGTTCGAATACTGGTGGAGATACATGTTATACTGACTGAGGGTTTTGATTATTTTCCTCAAACCCTACAAACAAATTCCAGCACAAACCTCAAACAATCCATGACCACTTCCAGATCCTTTGCAGTTCAGTATTCTTCATACATCCCACCATTGCTACTACGTACCCTGAGACACTACCAGCATTTCAAACTAAACAATAAATAAATAAATAATACATACATAAGAACTGAACTACCTTGTTGTCTCATGCATAGCTAACAGCAACAAAAATTGCACTTTACTTGATAAAAACATTTGGCTAAAAGAAATAGGTACATGAAATTTAGAAAAGGATACTTCCATTCATTATTACACTTTGTAAATAAAGCCTCTGCAGAAGTGCATTTCAACTGTACATGCAAATATTTGCCACCTTCAGTCCTATTGTTGCTGGACTGCCCAGTTTTACAAGTACAGTATTCTTTAAAGAGATAAGAGAATACACTGTAGGAAATTTTTTATGTGATGATTCTCATGCACTGAAAATTGTTAATGAAAGAAAGAGCAATCACTGAAAAATATTTCAATGTGTACCCTCTGACTTCACTCAAAATCTTTAGAAGAATATTTATTTATGTACCGTGCTGAATCCTTATTCAGTATAATTATTTCTTGCAATTATGCAGATCATAAATTTTGGTTCACATTCAACACTTGTATGTGTACTTGTCCAAGTAAGCTGAAGGAATGCAATTCACATCAACAATTCTTTCACCACATATAAACACAAATAAACACTTGCTGAATGACTGTTTTCGTGTACATAAAGCACATGAAAACATTTTCTATTGAATAATTTCGTTGCCAAATATACATGAAACCTTTGTGAAATTTATATTACTATGACTACATATTTGGACCTAGGAGGGAGGAGGTAACGGGGGAATGGAGGAGATTGCATACCAAGGAGCTGAATGATTTGTACTCCTCACCCAATATTGTGCAGGTGATAAAATCGAGAAGAATGAGATGGGCTGGGCATGTGGTGCATATGGGTGAAGAGAGGGGGGTGTATAGGGTCTTGGTGGGGAAACCGGAGGGAAGGAGGCCACTGGGGAGGCCTAGGCGTAGATGGGTGGATAATATTAGGATGGATCTCCAGGAGGTGGGATGTGGGTATATAGACTGGATTGGGCTGGCCCAGGATAGGGACAGGTGGCGGACACTTGTGAGTGCGGTAATGAACCTTCGTGTTCCGTGAAATGCGGGGAATTTCTTGACTAGCTGCAAACCAGTTAGCTGCTCAAGAAGGACTCTGCACCATGGACTAAGTAAGTAAGTACATAGAAGACCTGACACGTTAACAATCCGTGACCCAGCAGAATTGCATAATCTGCTCAACAGTGTCGACTCCTTCTAAAATGTGGACCAATGGCAAGAACATTCCTTCAGCTTTGACCAATTCTGGCACAAGAAATATTTTACAGAAGAATACAAATTGAAATAGTTTCCATTTATTTTTAATCATGAAGTCTTTAAAGCTAGAATTAGACTTATTTATTTCCTTCGAGTGCTGCAGAATGCAGACTGTACAGATGCAGCACAAACAGGATTCAGTCTTATATCATTTGGTATTTTGGCTCGGAGTCCTCTTAAATCTCCCAAAATTTTCTGAAAACTCTTGGAATTGATAAACTTAATCTGGTTATATTTTGGTTACATCCCTTGGACTTCAAAACTGTTTTAAAAACTAATGATGTATGATAGTTTTTTTGACATCAGCATTATGAGTTGCAGGTTAAAAACATTAACGATACAGTGCCTGCAATGATATGAAGTATGCTGCTCCTGACCTCCTTCATGACCAGTAATTACACATACCACTCTTTAACGTCTCTAGTATCACGCTTCTTAGAAGGATTACTTGCGCACTTATCACTGCCATTCTTGATGTTTCCATTTATTTGCCGTGGACGTTGCTCTATATTTCCTGATCCAAGGAGGGCAGCAGTGGGTCCTTGTGACTGGGGATAATTCTTGCTCTCATCCACTTTGTATGAACCATCTGATCTGTTCTTAAACTTCAGGATGATGAGGATGATAAGTACAATGGCTATCATGGCACCTGCTATGATTCCAATGATCAATGCTGTGTTCTCAGCTGCTTCTGATGAGATGCGATCACGATGCTTGCGGTTAGGCTTTGATGGTGTCGTCGGTGATGGTATTGGAAGAAGTGGCAGTTCAGTGCTGGTGGTGGTTGAACTGCTACTGGTACCATGGCTGCTACCATCAGTTGATGTTTCCCTGCTGCTCATGTTGCCCGTAGTGTTGTATCCATTTGTAGATGGAGGCACTTCTGATGTACTGGAATATGGACTTGTACTGCTGTGAGACGCTGCTACTGTGGAGTAAGTAATATGTCGCACTTATGTAAGAGGATGGATGATGTTTTTGAAAAGACATGCAATGCATAAATTTGTATTCTACTTCATCATGTTCATATTACTTTGAAGTATTACACATAGCTCTTTTGTTATTGAGACAACCATGCATGAAACCACTAATGAGGTACATTTCAAAATTCTAGAAAACACAAAGAATATATTTCCAGGAAATTGAAACATAATTAAATAATTTTTTTTTAACATGAAACGGTACAGGGATAGGTTATGGACTTGATTGTAGGGGACAAAAATAAATTTGAAAATCTTGTTTAACTGTCTGAATCTAAATAATATATAGAAAATCCAGTTCCTACCTCAAAGAAATCATACATCTGCCTTACAAATATCAGCAGGTTCATGCTGTTTAGGGAGACAATTGTTGTTTATTGCAAGAGTCAAATAAACAGCATACATAAGCTAAGTCCAGAGTTTTTTTATTTACAGATTTCAACCACTGTAATTTAAAGGGTTAAGAGGTCTTCATTTTGTATGTATGAAATATAAAATTTTGAAATTCAGTGAATAAATTAACTTATTTCATTAAAGGAAATATATATTCAAAAAATATTATGACTAGCAAAACACAAAGTCAGATTTAAACACTAATTCTAACCCTTTAAAACACAATAAATACTATATGTGCAGCCTATTTCAACATTTCGAAACTCTGCAAGTTTTCGACTGAATTTGTGGGTTACCTATAATCTGAGAGCAGACCATGCTGTTTCCCCAAGGAGCATAAATGACCTAATCTGTTTAATGGAGATACAATGTGTTTACTGTGAGGTAAAAACTAACCTTATTTAGAAGAAATTCGCGCTTTAAAGAATGAAATACATTTACCTTGTAAGTGTTATGGGTCAATTTTGTGATACCTTCAGGTGGAAACAGAATGTACGTTTAATTGACAATCCAATGTTGTTATGTACAACACGCACTACTTTGAATACATGAAAATAACTTGTCCCATCTCAGAAAATAAACCACCATTTTGATGATCGTATCACTTTACTCTCAATAAATTAATATTTAATTCATATACAATAGTATGAACATGTAATCATTTTTGGCCTTTGTTCCAACTAACAAAGATTCTTCTGAAAACATTAAATAGTGAAAACATGATTATGAGTAGCTACAAATTTTCTGAACAGACACTGTTTTGTACATCATGCAATACCAACACAACCACCTTTCGTTCAGAGTTGTGGAAGCACTGAAAGGTGGACACTGGGATATGGTATTTCATTTGTGCTACCATTTCTTTCAAGTTACACGTAACTTTGTTGCACATTCCTTACTTTATTTTAATAACATCTGTAATCAGCATGTGAGCCTGAAGACATGCATGTTATGTCATTTATTCTTCAATTCATGAGAATGGGCTCTGATTTCAGTATAAAAAAATTAATTAAATAAAATAAAAAAGCAATGTGCTTCCTGGAAACTCCCCAGTCACAATACATTAATGTTTGAAGATTATAGAAGAACGTTCAATCCAATTCCTCATTTATTAATGTGCCAGTTTAATAAGACAGGGCCAATTATAAAACTAGAACAAAATATACACACTTAGCAGAAATTCACACACACAAAACACATTACACAGATTTATTATAGGATCAGAAGTTTAGACAGTATAACCCAAACAGTTTGTCAAAGTAACAGTGTCATAAACTGCAAAAAAAAAAAAAAGATATATATTTTTAAAAATGTCTCGCTTCATTCAAACCATAGCTAACATGTAATTTTAGTATCACAAAATCTGCTTAAGATTTCTGAAATATGTAATAAAAGTATCAGATATTAGCCAATCATATTAACTAAGACCGAATGTCCATTGAATACATCAGTCTCACTGGCGATGGCATTTGCCGCCGAAGCGCAAAGAGCGGAAGATTGGTTTTGACGTTAAATGTCAACACAAACTAAGGTCTCCAAAATTTCGATTTGGCATGCGTAGGCCGACAGCTTCCAAAATGGTATTTCATTTCATTGCATTTATTTCACATTTCATTAATCTTATACACATAACAATAATAAGATTAAGAATAATGTTTGCAACCTCACCACCGATTTCAGATCTTTAGTAAACCATTTTAGGAACTGTGTTGCACGCGGCATGTTCGTACTTTCGCAATTGCCAAATAAACTATATCTTAATAAATATTTCTGTACCGAATGTAATCTTCAAACATTTATTTATCGAGTCATAACACTGCAAAACGGGAAGAACCAGTTAAAAATAGAAATAAAACTCCAGAAACCTGCAGAACACAAGTCGTGAAATTTGCTGGCAAGTATGACAGGTAAGACGAAAGGAAACGGAGGAGCAGAGTAAGAGGCTAGTACCAGGTTTTTGGGACGAGATGTCAGGAAAAAGTACCAGTCCGAAATACATGGGCCGCTAGAACTTCAGGAGCCGGCACAGTCACTGTAATGAAAGTTGCAAATGCTTTTGCACGGATCGTCCTTTCCGAGTTACATAACCTCGCCAGGCGATTGCCTACCCCATCCTGACCGCATTACGTAAATATCTTCTAAGCCACCAGTTACCGGAACTGAACAGTAGATCACCAAAACACATTTTCATTTATGCTGATGTAGTCTATGCGAAATTTGAAGTTACCTCAGCAGCGACTATTCAGAATACGGGGTTCTGCTCTGTGACGGTGCAAAGTCTCATAGAAACATAACTACAGTTCGAGAAATGTGCTTCTTCATTGTTCAGGATATTATGAGGCCTCATATGTCTCGAAAACTTGGACAAATTTTACAGGTCACACGGCGCCACATTCCAGGCAACAGTATATATTAATCAGTGGTGGAGCTTGTAAGAAGGGCGATGAAACAGAATGTAGAAATTACGGAGACACGTGACTGTTGTCAATCACAGAAAAATTTCTTCCAGTACTCTTAATTCAAGCTTAACTCTCGAAGTACACAAAGTTAATGGGGATCGTCAGTGATATAACACGACAAGTACTGTTCATATATTAAGTATTCAACAAGTGTAGAAGAAAGGATGGGAATGTGGCGGTATATTGCTGTTTATTTCAAATCAAACTACACTTATAAGTCAGAGTTTCAAATACATTTCTTTGGATGTGACTGATAACACCAGCTTTGCAACTATTTATATGCTGAAAGAAAGCCCCTGATATAGTTAGGGTGGAGATTTTGTCCAACATTCCTAACTGGGTGTAGCATGTCCATGGATCTAGTTAGGTTAACTGAAATCCGATTCATGAAACCCACAATGAAGTCCACAAAGGCAAGTATCTGTCTAATACTTTTCCTACTGAGAACTGTCTGAAACATTACTCTTCATATGTGTTTTAGGATATTCCATTACAAGGGTCTAAGCAAACCAGGATGGACTGAAATTGGATGGGACAAACCAGCTTGTGTTCTGAGTTGAACTTGTTAATTCACTGGGTGAAAACAAACATACAATTAAGAAAACACAGAATGTTTATTAGTTTCAGAAAGTAAGTTTTTCTAGAATAAATGCTTAGGAAATTGAGTCCTGTGAACGGAATGCAGGACAATATCTTTCATAAATACAAGTAACAAATCCTTTGAAAATGTGGAAAATTTCAAACTCTGGGGAAGGACAATAAAATTCGAAAACACAAGCATGAAGAAATTAAGGGCAGAATAAATTCAGAACACTGCAGAAAATAGCATAATGAGGAGTTTTGGGATTTGTACTTATGACCAAATATTATTTGGGTCATCAAACCAAAGAGAAAGAGATGACACTCGCATGTGGGGCTTGTGATAATGAAAAGTGATGCATACAGGCTTGCAGTGGGGAAAACCTAAGGGAAAGACACTGCTTGGAAGACCAAGACATAAATGGCAGGAAAGATATATATGCAGAATATAAAGAATTGGTTAAGTTGAAAGTTATAGACCCTAATGGGATACATTATGTCCTGCCCTGATTCCATTTTGAGCAGATTCCAAGAAACTGAATACATTTGTATTGTGGTGTTCATGTTAGAACAGAATAAAATAATGTTTGGGTTTGAGCCCTTCAGGGCCCACTGCACCTAGGCCTTAAGGCAGGCCCCTTGTGCCCTGTATTCTGTACTATGTTAAAAGGGCCCTGTTCCTTTGGTGTTCATGATACAGGCTCACATAACCAAATGCCATACCAGACTTTGTAGCAATTCTGCTTCATATTTGGGGGTCTCAGGTTACAAACTTGGACCGGTGACCAGCTATTCTGACAAATTTTCTTCATTTTTCTCAGAACCTCCAGCCAAATAATGGGATAGATTCAAAAGACAGACTATGATCATTTCATTCCACATACTTCCCAAGTCTGCATTCATTATTTATCATATCACTTGATGAGATATATGAGCTACTGACAGAATAGTTAAATTAACCACAAATGAATATGAAGTAGTGTAGGATTTGTCTTGGAGGTGTTTACATTCACCATTTAGATTCTTTATCTTATTGATATAAATCATAACTACATTAATATAAACAGCCAACTAGATGCAACAATAATAATTTTATTAATAATTTCAATCAGCTCAACATGTTTCAGGTGATAATTTCGCCCATCCTCAGGAGCACTAGACTGTGTTGACAGCTTGTGGTATAACGCACCGATGATGCTACCTGCTGGTGACCAGGATGAGGTGGAGTTCCACCTGTCAGTGCATTATACCACAAGGTGTCAACACAGTCTAGTGCTCCTGAGGATGGGCGAAATTATCACCTGAAACATGCTGAGCTGATTGAAATTATTAATAAAATTATTATTATTTTATCTAGTTGGCTGTTTATGTTATTGTATCAATGATGCACTGTCACATAAACATCAAATTCATATAACTACATTAGTTGCATAACTCATAGTGTACAGCGAAATTAGAAATTTCACAAAAATGTGGCCAGCAGTTTTGACAACAAAAGATACACAAATACAGACAGACATGAACGTCCATTAGGTACTAATTTTATGCACTTTGCCCAGACCATATGACAACTATATAACTCCTTCCAAATTTTAACTCTGTGAAATGAATTCACTTAAATATTACTTAAAAAATTCAGTCCCTACATCAGAGTAAGTGAACTGCATGTCCGTTATAGAGATGGGTTGGTTTTGCTGATTAGGGAAATAGTCATTGTTTGTTACAAGAATTGTATGAAACAGAAAGTACGAATATTAAAGTAGATGGTACATACAGTGGCTCTAATGTGCTTTGACAAGTTATTATGAAACTGTTTCTTGGCAAGGGAACAACATAAAGCAACACAACTCCACACACGTGTCTACTGTGAAACAGAGTATAAAGCTGATACTAGAAAACCATAAATGCAAGAAGACACACTCACACATGTGCAAGAGCGCACACGCACACACACCACTCATAAACGAGCTAAGATAATGCATGTGTTAATGTGAGTTTAATGTGCCAGGTCAGGGCAAATGAGGGAGAAAAGAGCTGGCATATAGGTATAAAGTGGAAGGGAATGGCAGCTTATTATATGTATTTTGATTAGAAAAATTAAAATGTTATTAGTAGGTCTACTTTTGATTAACATCAAAGACATTTTTAAATAAGATTATGGCCTTCTGAAATGGTTTGAGTTGTTTCAAAAATTTATACCAGTGTTTCACAAACTTTTTGCTCGCAGATCCCTTTGGGCTTTTAAAAATAACCACAGATCCTCGCAACTTTGGTCATTTAAATAAGCACCCAGATGATAGGTACCGAAAATTAAAAAATGTATATTTCACAACTGATTGTTAGATAGATACCAATACACACCAGTAGCACAAGTAACATTGCATTGCACGATTTAACCTTCATTAAAATGAGTGTCGCTTGCTTCATGGGTACGGAAAGTTTCTTAATTAGATGTTGTAATGGTCATACAAAATAAACATATCGCCAATTGAAGACGTTCTTTGATTATTTTTTGACAAAACATCACTTGAAAGTAGCCATTAATAAAAATATCCAGGGATCTGCAGAGCACACTTTGGGAACCACTGGTCTATACCATTTTTACCCCACATTGTTCACTCTTATATCACAAAGAAAGAGGAAACATTTTCTAGTGAAACAAGGGTTCATATCTACCATACAATCTGGTAGAACATTGCAGAAGACTATAAGCTTCATTTTCCAACTTATCTTCAGCTATACGGAAATGTACAGTATCAAAAAGTCTTAAAGCAGCTCCCATTTGTTACAGATAATATTATGTTCTCACAAACTAACATGCAAGAGTTGCTGTAATGTACAAATGAAGAGATGTACAACCATAGCACAAAATGAATGGGAAAGTATTATCTGACACTTGAAAGACTTTCAGAAATTACAAATTAGTCTTTGTATGTGAAGTGAGCTAATAATTCAACAATTTTAACACATCTCTGAGTTAGATTTTAACATTTGGAACAAGTTCCACCTGGCCTAATTGTTTGTTAAATGTATAATAACATATACTGTACTAAATCCATTTTTCATTTCTTATGTTACGTGTAGAAAAAGCATGTGTGTCCTTTCATATCTTGTGTATTAACATGGGTCAGAGTCTGGGATGGTAAACCACTGGTATTGTTACGAAGTGCAGCAGCAACTTGGATGGGTAAAGGTGCCAGTGGCAGGGGGCACCATAGTTGGAATAGTAACTCACTATGTGGTGGGAAAACAGATAGTCAACAACAGATGTCTTATTAATTCCAGAAGGTAGTACCATGTGACTGGGGTACACAGTGACGCAGTTGGTTGAGGCACTGTGCTACAAGCTGGAAGGTCACAGGTTCGATTTCTGATGGTGCCACTAGAATTTTTCATTGGCATAATACTTCCGGCCGTACTATGGCCCTGGGGTCGACTCAGTCTCTAACAGAAATGAGAACCAGGAATATATCCTGGGGGTAAAGGCAGCCAGTGCATAGGGCTGACCATCTTACCACCTTCATGTACTGATTGTTTTGAAATCTGGGAGCCTCAGCCTCCTGGAACTCTCAGGGCCTGTCCAGGACTGTAATAGGAGAGCTTTACCTTCACCTATAGTACCATATGACTAGACTGTAGGCTGGATGATCGAGGAACCGTCTCTGATTTTTACATGCACAAGGGATTTACCCTTTCTCTGAAGTACACTGACCACAATGGGTCCCACAAAGCCTCTTTTACAATAGGTACTGGGGGTTACTCTCTTGGGAGTAAAGTGGCCACAGCATGAATGGGAAAACTCACCTTCATCTAGTGCTAAGTTTAAGTAAGAATGAATGGAACTATACCTCCACTCCCTCAGTTGCCTTCATGGCATTCAGAAAGCCAGATTTACTTTTTTAGCACTGGAACAATGAAGACAGCTTACATCATTTCTTATTGGAAAGTAACTTCTGGTACAGATGTGGCAAAAATTTATGCCATCCCTCCTAAATGTCTGAAGTTAGAGTGACATTCGTGTACATAAATGATTACAAATATGAAATATTATTTACACAGCTGATGTTTGGATGTGTTACTACATTGGGTTATATTTGATAACTGATATACTCAGGTTACTAAATATTTCAGCCAATGAATAGCTATTTTTAAGGCAATTCCAACTGTTTCTTATGAACAGAGCTTGTAGACCCTAACATCTGATGCATGCGAGGAGGGAAACAAATGCACTACTTGAAATGTTTTGTTCTGTTAGAATATCAGACAATGACCAGGGCCCAGGAGATTCCCCCAGTTTTTGGCAGTGCTCTAAAACCCAGACTACAGCGTTGAAATTGACCTATTGTATGTACACACAATTCAGGTTGGATTTACTACCTCTACATCTCTGTAACTCAATGCATTACCATGAAGGTCAGTACAAAAGTAGGGCCTCCTGTTTCTTTTAATTGTGGTGCTGGATGGACTTCCTGGCCTTACACACCAGATAGTGACATTTTCCATCTCTGCCAGGCTCATTGGTGCTCCAGTCAGTCTGGCATATTCAACACAATGGCTCTGTAAAATGGCAGTTGTTGTGGACATACGCACTAGGCAGAGAATGATCTACTGAATTTTTTAACTGAAGAAAGCTCCAGTCCAACAGAGATTCACAGACGTGCAAGAAGTATGTATGATTGGGTGCCACAGATGTTAGTTTAGGTAATTGGTCTGTTATAAGAATGGTAATGAGGACAGAAATGACAGGCTTCACAGCCAGGCAGCACCAACAGAGACCAAAGACATGTTTGACGCTCATATGGCCGTGCATCCTATTATATTTCTATAGTAAAATGAACCAGATGCACCAATGTCTCGAATTTATTTTATTTTGGAATAGCATGCTACATGTTTTGGACGGTCTTTCCATCCATCTTCAGGAATTCATGACTGTACATACAGCAACAGGCATATGTCAAACAAATACTGCTGTCTGTTTGCTAGTAAGCAGTAGCAGTATCTGTTTGACATAAGACTGTCGCTGTATGTGCAGTCGTGAATCCTGATGATGGACAGAAAGACCATCTGAAACATGTAGAGTGTTATTCCAAAATAAAATAAATTTGAGACATTGGTGCATGTGGTTGGTTTTACTATAGAAACCAAAGACATGGTTTATGCACTGATTCAGGATGACCGTACCTTGTGTGGACATTAAAGAAGTTGCAACTACAAATTCAAAGGCCTCAGCCCCAGAGTACAATGAATCAAGTCCTTGCCCTGCATGAAAATGCCAGGCCACACACCAGTTTGTGCACAAGGGAGGCACTTGCAACAATGGGGTGGATTGTTCTCCATGACTTCCATGTTTCTGGCCCTCTGAAGCACACATTCTGACGATGTTTTGCGGAAAATGACAAGCTGAAAAACGAAGACCTCAGATGCTTCAGCAAAGAATTTTGAACTGCCTGCATACAGCACCACATGCAAAGATGAAACAAGTGTGTTGATAATGAAGACGACTTTGTGGAAAAATAATCTCGACTTGGTAACAGATGTATCCATGATATATATATATATATATATATATATATATAAATTTCTTTGTAACTGTAATTGTGGTTTCTGAGAAAAAAATAGGAAGCATTACTTTTACTGCACCTTTTATGTTGATAACAGGGTTTATTTGTTGTAGCAATACATGCAGCACACATATCTGCCCTCTGTTTCGTACTGTAATATGCACTCACAGATTCTAATATTTATGTATTTGACTTAACTATAAGCTATCTCTTGCATTCTTGATAATATGTAACAACATTTTGCGAACACTTCATGCTTTTCCTCACTAAAACATCAGATTTAGTTACATTAACCAATCATAGTCCTTCTTTACCCACACATAGTCTCCAACACTCTAGTATTCTGGTTTTGAATTGAAATAGGTTATCACACTTATTTTATTGCCATCTTTGTGCATTATAATATGAAAATGTATTCTGTTATTACACCCTGGCTCCATAGAACAATTTTCCCTACATTTGTTTGCATTTTTTTCTTTTTTTGAAACTGAATTATAACATGGTTTATCTTCATGAATAACATCTACTTTCTCCAACCCATACTTATTTGAAATTTGTACAACAAAACTGACATTTTTAAATTTCATTCTGCACAAACTGATTAATTCACTGAACAATTTTCAAGTAACATTTATGTAGTTCCTAACAATTTGCAGTTTCCCAGCATTTCACGGTGGAAAACAACATCAACTTCCAAGTTTTCTCAAAAAACTTTAAATAGGGGTAGGAAGTCCTAATGAAATTTCCTAGTAGAGCAACAGTACCACACAAAATTTCATTGATAATGTACACATTCATGATGTCAATGACAGCTTACGAATTAACATATACAGTCATCCACTTTCCCTCATTACTTCCCCACACATACCAGAGTCAAAAAAACAATGCCAGTTATTTAAAATGTATTCCATTGTATATTAAATTTTAATTTCTTATTCTTTGTCCTAATTTTCTTGCTATGTCTGTGTGAACTTCACACATGACAAGCTCACTTCATGCACACACCGATGTATGGAAATATTTCCACTTTCTTATTCAAGAAGCTACTGAAAATAACAAGAACAATAAACAATGCAGCAATCACAAGCACTAACAGATTTCTTTTTTTTTGGCAGGGGGGGGGGGGGAAGGAAAAAGTCCCAAAATGTCTTTCCTCTGTTGGAAAAATGTCTAATTTTTCATCCTGTTAAAAAAAATTCCACTTTAAAATTTC
>Ga0123352_10006793_pt1 | contig 17596 bp, 7 predicted proteins | sample TergutLab28metaG_FD_89700 | JGI IMG/M metagenome (GOLD analysis project Ga0123352, IMG submission 89700) | Labiotermes labralis P1 segment gut microbial communities from Petit-Saut dam, French Guiana - Lab288 P1 | ecosystem: Host-associated > Arthropoda: Insects > Digestive system > Gut ... | reverse complement strand
CAGTATTTAACCAACTTGATGCACAAAATTTGTTTCACAATAAGTTTTATTTCATGCCTCTACATGTTTCGAGCACATGTGCTCGAAACATGTAGAGGCATGAAATAAAACTTATTGTGAAACTAACTTTGTGCATCAAGTTGGTTAAATACTGAGATAAACAACATCATTATGTTTATTCTACTAAGCTGTTTCCAGAAAGTTAACTTTACAGTATGCATGTTCAGTAAACACGTCATTTAGGATTGTATTATGAACGCTGTAATATGTAAGAGTACATGCATAGAAATTTTATCCGGGAAACCTTGGTTATTAATGGGAATTTTAAAATTTCTCCCATAATTTTCAGCGGGCGCTCCATTATTATAGAACATAATAATTCTAAACTATCCTGTTCGAAACCTGTTGGATAAATTCTTTCTCACACTGTAATTCCTGACATGAGGAACTGGGCGCAATGTCATGTTCTATTTTATGTTTCAGTCTGAAAACATAACTACAGCCGGATATGTTGTCATGGCAGATAATTAGAAAAGCACAGCTTTTAAAATTCATTAAGAACAGAGAGATAGAAGGAAAGAAGCATTAAGGTCTGACATCCATTTGGAATCAAGACTCATTATAAACTTAAACAGTTTGTCCTAATTGTTGAGCCTCCACTTCTTTCACACAAAAGAAGCAAAAGAGACAGATGTCTATTTGTACGTCTAATTACAATCACCAGGTTTTCAACCACGCCCATTAACGTGCACGCGACATGCCATTACACAGAGATCGGAACATGTCCAGAACAGATACCGGTTATAAAGGGTACGTTTGATTTCTCCATTATGAATACATCGACAGGCTAATCCCATAAACGGAAGAGCCAGGTGCGTGAGTTCTGAAACATTTATTCACCACTGAATTTGTAAAGCGTACTGTTCATGAAGATTGGGGATTTAAAGGCAGAAAAAGGGAAGTAAATATACCATTAACAAGTAAAGAAAACCACTGTTTTTAATTAATCACGAAAATATTTTCGACATAACAGACAGAAAGTAACAGGAAAATTGATAATTTCGCACTGCGAGACTTTTAACAATTTCTGCTCTTTATCAAATCTATAACCATAAAATCGAGGTTAATTAGATCGGCCGGACATGCAGCATGGATACGAGAGATTTAATAACTGTCCAACGAGATGCAACACAATGCAGTCTGTTTATTATTCTGCAAGTTCACTCTACATGTTTCGGGTGTCAACCACACCAATCATCAGGAGTACACAAAACTGTAACTACAGCCTCCGGTACTGCAGCGAGGTAGCTGCACAAAAAATATGACCAGTACCGGAGGCTGCAGTTACAGTTTTGTGTACTGGTCATATTTTTTGTGCAGCTAGCTCCCTCCAATGTGGCCAAGCTTGGCCACGTTGGAGGAAGGTATCTGTACTTTACGGGAGGCTGTAGTTACAGTTTTTTGTACTCCTGATGGGAATGGTTGACACCCGAAACATGTAGAGTGGACTTACAGAATAATAAATAGACTGTTTTGTGTTGCATCTCTTTGGACAATTATTAGTATGGATAAAACACGTGTGTATTTGTCGGAAAACGTAGAACGAAAGTAAAATTTGGAAGACCTATACGTAGACGGCAGAAAATATGGAGATTAACTTTACGGCTAAGCCCAAATCGTCTACACAGAGGACAATATTCCATTCGCAGTTACGGAACTCAACTATCGAACAGCATACTTAAAACGTAGAGAAGTGAACTGCAAAGAATTCCCTGTGCACGCCAGAAAAACAAACAGGGAAGTGGAGTTAGAGTTTCACTCATTCTTAACTTCGGCACTTGATGCAATGTGTGCGGTCAGCTTCGGGAGAAGTCCAATTTATTCCCCAACGGAAAACTCCTCTATCCCTACTGAACAGGGGACGGAGTGGACTCCAGAGCAGGTCTGTAGGCTCTGGAAAGAAGAAAACCTTTGACCCTACTGGACCTCAAATCACAACTCCTCGAATGTCCATCCGGTTCCCTAGCTGCTTGACAGACTGAGATATAATCTTAGTAATTAACCAACTTGATGCACAAAATCTTGTTTTATAATAAATTTATTAAATGCCTCCACATGTTTCGAGCACTATGTGCTCATCATCAGGAGGTCAAAATTGTATTATACAGTATCTGGTACCATCACACTCCGTAGGGGGCCGTCCGCTGCACACCTGTGCACCGGACGGCCACCTACTGAGTGTGATGATACCAGATGCCGTATAATAAAATTTTGACCTCCTGATGATGAGCACATAGTGCTCGAAACATGTAGAAGCATTTAATAAACTTATTATAAAACAAGATTTTTGCACCAAGTTGGTAAATTACTAGGATTATATTGAGATGCACGGTCAGCTAAACATTAAAAAGACTGAGATATCCCATTTCCTAGATTTGGAGACGGTATGCCACAGATTGGTAGCGGACATTATTCAGGTTTCGCACATATGGCTTACTGTTTCAAAGTTACGCATAACCAACAATCGGAAAATATGTATTCATACAGTGAAAACAACTGTGGATCATGGGCCATGCCGCGTAACGTTTTTATAAAAATCAAACTTCTAATAAAATATTACCCAAGACCTGTATAATGTGAAGAAACAACATTGTCTGACCAGTTCCTAATCTGCCGGAACACCAGCCATTCTGAGTGCTTTTCGTGGTCTTTCTCTCAATGTCCAAGCAAATGCCAGGTTAGTATGTTTACAAAGAGATCTTTGTAACATATCATTCGTACAACACCTCCCTGAAAATGGCCACAAATTTGGCCAAAACATGTACGAAATTTTAGACGTATAAAATAAATTCACATATCTTAAATCCACTGGTTAGTTTCTTTCTCATACTGCATACTGAATAAACAACTGAGGTATGTGATGGGGTTAAACTTTTAAAACGTTGTGGTTGCTTTATATAGACATATCTTGACATTCAAAAATTCTACATTCTGCCCAAAGAGTGTATTTACGTCTTTTGTAAGTATCTTACAAAAAAATCGATTTTTTCCTACACATAATTAACTAATCGGTTTTTATAGACGACAAAAAATGTAATTACTGCGTGGTACGAAATGAATCTTTAAATGTACTTCACACTAATTGCATTATTTATAGGGTTCCACTAATTAAATCAGTAAATAACTAGAAAGTAAAAGGTACATATTTGCACTACCAATATCACTGAAGCCACTTCAAATTTTTCTTCCAACTGCTCCTACCATAAAACACAAATATTCTAGTATGATGTGTTAGTGACATTCATACTACAATCAGAAGATTTTCACGGCACTGATATTCCACACTTTCATTACAAAGTTCTATAATCCTAGCCGTACGGCGCTGTTTAAATGAAGCACAAATTTGTCCAGAATTAGTAAACTGCAAACAGTTCAATTAATGACTGATAGCTGAAGGATAAATCTTAACACATACACAGATGTAACACGTCTAAATTTATTAAGCATTTGTCATTCCCTATAAAACAAAGCCTTATCTCGAATAACGTTAATTAAAACACAATATACAGTAACATAAATTTTGGCTGTTAATTCACTTCAGAATGTGCGTGTAACTTTTCAGTTTTCTGACAGGAAGTGATTTACGAAACCAAACAAACGTGATGGATCCTGGTGACATGACATCACTCAGCTCGCCCTGTTAATCGAGAACATCAACTCGTTTTGACTCTTATGAGTGATTGTCTCATTTACAGGCGACAGAACATAGGGGGGGGGGGTGCTTATACAATTTCCACTGTTGTAGACACAGAAGATACGTTGTGTAAATAATGACATTTGAGATGATCTTATGATTTATAGGACCAAAGTTGCCAATGTAATGAAAGATAAATGTTGCCTCGCAGCGCGGTCTTCAAAATGTTTGTTTGCATGTGCCAAGACAGTTTCAGAGAAAAACAAACAATGTTATACACAGATTAGTCAAATACCAAATTCACTAACTTTCCCGTCCACAAGGCCTTATTAACAAAACACAACAATTTAAACAATTGGAAGCCAAGTGTATGAAATTCTTGACTGTACAAGTAACTGCTATTCTAGGAGAACTAAAGTTCCCGGTACCTTAAGTTAAATTCGCCATATACATATTTTATTGTCCAACTTATGCACAATTATATAATGTGGAGATACAATTAAAATTATAAAATATTTAAAAGTACTCCAACATGTTTCGGATCACACAGAATCCATCATCAGGGAGCATTGTACAGTGTCTGGCTAAAATTACAAAAATGGTTAACCATTTTTGTAATTAGACAGTAAGAGTACGTCGTACAAGACGTACTCTTTTATAAATGTACCTTTAGCTAGGCTCAAGTTTAAACTCCCTGATGACGGTCATAGACCGAAAAACGTAGGAGCAATTTTAATATGTTTTACTGTAAAATTAATGATTTATAAAGTTGATATAAAGTGCATCTGTTGGTAAATAAAATACTTTGATGGTATCAAGATGCACGGCGCAATGATAAAAAAAATGCAATAGTTCATTCAATTTCGTGTAACAAACAGAGAGCAGGAACGCTCCTGAGGTTTTTTTTCAGTTGACGAACGCCTTAGCCTCCATACAAAACTTAAGGCTCTCATTCTGGGCTAAGGCTCAATGCTTATCTGAAGTACGCGGAACAGTGCTTCATAAATACGAGATACAAAGACTTTTCCATTACCACAAAAAAAACTTCATTTATTCCATACATAGAAAAGTTTTGGGACAGAAAGTTGTTAAGACTTTTTAGATTCCTTTCTTCTTGTGCTTAAAACATATTTCACGTATCTTCTTATGAGACCTTACGCCTTCCATGAGTTAAAAATTGCTGCAACAAACGGTACGTCGAACTGTCGTCTTAAAATATAAAATATTTATGTAACCGGATACTTCTTTTCTTTATCTTTTGGCTTTCTTTTCCTATTTGCTACAGTACATAAGGAAATTAACAAATCCCTGAAACTGGAAATATAAACATTTTTACTGAGACGGGTCATTAACGGACACGTATACACACCACAAATTTAAATTTTAAAAATAAAAAATTTGGAAAAGTTTGAAAACTTTTTACGTTTTATCTACAAAAAGGAACTGTGGTAAGTCATACTATACAAATACTCATACGCAAAACTAATATCTATTATTATTATTATTATATGATTTTACCTCCATTCATGATATTTACAAGCACACACCTGAAATGAACCATATTTCTGATGGATGTAATGTTGCAGCTATCCAGCGGTCACACTTTATGGTATGCCTAATGTTACTCGTATTTCCCATGATAAACCTTTTGTACTTTCACGTCATCACCTTCCGAAATATGTGCACAGTGCCCAGTATGGCTGTTTTCTGTAGCTCCTCTCTGTCGTGGTTCCCCGGTATGGTGCTTAGGCATTTTTTGAATGATTTTGAGACAGTTCAAGTTTCCCCTACCATTATTGGCATTACTTTTGTTTTCACAAATCACAAGCGATGTACTTCCATAGCAAGGTCTTCATATTTTAAAATATTCTTATTATATGATTTTTAAAGAATTACAGTCCCACTTTTCTTAAGGTAACGTCTTTGTAAATCAAGAGAACGCGTGTCGTATAGGATATTATCTTGACACCATGATGTTATTGTTAACAGGGAAACAATTCCCTGTTATTTATCATTGTTACGAAATTCCTTGTTTCTAGAGTGTAACTAGCGGGACATAATTTCATTATGTACCGTGAACGATGGAATTTGCAACCAACATCAGCCCCTTTTGTCTTTATAATTGCAGATCTGGCCTTGTGAAAGCTTCCCTCCCCTCGAAACGATGAGCGGGAAGGGCTCAGGGATGCGTGCTGATTCCATTTCAATGACAGAAGATTGGAATCTCGCGCGCCAGCAGCCAGCATATCCTCGTGGGATAACGGAGCGCACGGATTTCAGTCAACGTCTGTCACATTCGCCAGCCAACATTATAAAAACCGTAAGGTAGAAGGGACCAAAGAACTTTTTTTGCGGTAACGCGCCTTGTGGCTGGCCATCAATGGCGCTCCTCAGCCCCTAACAGTTTATCATATTATCAAATATACAAGACAAAAATATCAAACGTTTTAATCAAAGTATATTCGCGTGCTGAAAATAAAATTCTCGAATATCACTGTTAAATAATTATGGCATTCCTCCCTCGCATTCCGGCGATCTCGTGCTCATACCTTAACCCAAAATCGGATAACCTGAGAGGTACTTTCGCGTGATCTTCCCCAGTACCCCGGCCAATATCGGTATGTTACACCAATTTATTCCACGACAGTGTTTTTCCTTGTTCAGTCTGTTTCAACTTATTTTCATTGTCCTAACAATCGATGTCAAAATTCAAAAGCTTTTTTTTAAAGTTCTGTTGACCGTACACCGTCATATATCCGTACAATATGAACTAAACACATGCATTACCTTCTGTTAATTTACCGTACATTTTCGAATCTAATCCTCACCCTTTTTACAGTTTCAGAGGGCTAAAAAATCAGATGCGGATTAGAATCGCGTGCGGATTAGATTCGCGGTCGTGAGCTAGATTTTGGAAAAATGATGGAGCCGCTGTACGTGCCGTGACAACAGTAAAATACAATAATTTATTATTTTATTTATTATTTATAATAGTACATAATATTTATAATTTATTTTTCATCAGACTCGCCGTCATCACTCGTAACTGAATCAGTCTGCCTTGTAGGCAAGGGACGGTTGAAGGAAAGGTGCGGATTAGAAACGCAAACTAACTTTTTTTCGTTTAAGAAATCGGCAAAAACTTGTGCGGATTAGATTCGGGTGCAGATTAGATACGAGAATATACTGTATTTCAATAATAAGCCTTTACATGTTTCGAGCAGGCTTGCTGCTCATCTTCAGGAGGATCAACTCTGTATAAACAACAACTGGTATAGTCATGCGTTATGTTGACTGGCTGCTGCCATCAGCCAGTCAACACAACTCATGGCTGCACCAATTGCTGTTTATACACAGTTGATCCTCCTGATGATAAGCAGCAAGCCTGCTCGAAACATACAGAGGCTTATTATTGAAATAAATTAACAGAAAATAATACATCTTGTTGGTTCATACTGTACGGTTAAAAGCTCTTCCACCTTGTTCCTGGAGGCAGCTGGTTATTCCGTACCCTTGCGACTATCCATCAGGTGGCACAGGACACCAAAGAACATTCACAGTGACCAGTACAAGATTGTCAAACTCACACAAGTACTGCTGATGGCATACTTTATATGAATACCAGTAACTAGACACAATGAAGGAAAATTTAAGCACATTTTCCAATAGTCCACTTCATTTTCCACCTCTCGACCTAGGCTTTTCATTTTATTCCTCAGTCCCTCCAGTCAAATTCAAGAGGTAAATTCAATCATATTTGTACCTCCCACTTTAGTAACATATCCAATTCGTTATTCGCAATCATTTCATCATTCGACGCTCCGTACAGTCAATCTCCGACTTACGAGGTACCTGCATTATGGGATATCCGACGAAAGTAGGAACAGAGTATACATATGTTAAACTACGTCAGGATACGCAAAGCAGAACACTTCAAATTCAAGCTCCAGCACATTGAAACCTGATCGACAGTAGAATGACAGCTAAGCCGCCTACGCTATAGCCCAGCAATATTCTTCCCACCACTTTAATCACATAGCGCTTTGATTCGCGTAAGGAAAAATTCGGCGCGCTTTTCAAAACTGCTGCCATTCCAATTTCTTTAGTTAAAAAAAAAAATTTCACTAGTCTGAAAATGCGTAAGTCGGGGCGGTGGAGTCTGTTGTCTGAACTACTGACCGCGACGAAAAATGACCCACAAGTATACAAACGTCCCGACATTCCACTTACGTCTGGATCTCACTGATCATCATAGAGCACAAAGAACCAGCAAAGTTGGCTCAATGTTTGCATTCCGCAGCACCGGCTGGTCTTTATGTATTCCCGATTCCTTTGTGAACGTTTCGATCTGAAGCACACAGACGACGTAGTGACGTGGCAAGACCCGCATATCCCAGGTTTCCCTCCGAGTCCTCTCCCATCTTCTTTTCTGCCTTCATTCATCGTCAAACAGACATTTTTTTCATTAAGTTCTCTCTTCCTCTCCTTATTGGAAAAATACTTGAAGTGGAAAAAAGAGGGCAGAGGAGGCATTTTTTAAGAGTTACAATCAAGAATGCCGAACTTCTGATGCTTGCAGTGCAACGCCAGTAGGAAGCAGGGGAACGGGGTAGGTTTGCTTGTCTCATACGCCCCCTACCTCACGGGCGGCATATTCAACGGCGCGTTTTTCCTCTTACAGAATTTGCTTTTTTCCTCATCCTCCATGAACTTCTCCAGTAATTCTTTTCTCCGCCAGAGCCGGTGAGGGCGGTCGATCGTTTTCAACACGGTCGCTTCGTACCTGACAAGAATCCTCGATATATGAATACTTTCAACACTGTAGCCTTGGCACGACTACGAGAGCGAGTGATCTGGCTTCGTATCATCAATGAAGTAAAGGTTCGTTCTGCAGTACCGACCCGATAAAGACTCTCACGTCAAAGTCGCATTTTCAATTTAATTTAATGGCAAATTACTTTGTTCTTAATTTATATCCGGGTTCTTGTTTTTAATGTGTACATTCTGGAATGTGGGCTTGTAGAACGGTTGAGAACGGTGATTTGGAAAGGATGTGTGTGCGTGTGTACGCGCGCGCTAGTGTATAAAAGGGGCTCACCGCAGGTTCTGATGTCGTTGCCATTCGCAAAATTGCATCCGTAAAGAATCACAATTTTGAAACAGATGTGCTGTCCTAAATCAGTGGCGTGGGCGCAATTGATAGTCGCAGAAACCGTTATTCCCGTGCGATTAAGGCCTCAAGATATTCACGGCTGTCGTCCCACAGCTGCAATTGTGACATATTCACTTGCTGGTGTCCAAACACTCCGTGGGCGACCTGCACTTACATGTCCAGTGGGCGTTAAATTTCCCGTCTCAGGTAGCCGCTGCCCCATTAATCGAAACACATTAGCGTCTGGATGATGTAGACAAGCAATGTAGCGAGTATTCCCGTGCAACACTACCAGCTACAGCAACGTTTCCGAAACTATGTTCAGCGGAACACTTGTGGTCCGCGATAGATCTGAATAGGTGTTCAGTGAAAAAAAAATCTAGAAACCAAAAAATCAAAGATTTTTTATTAAATTTTAATTTAGCATAATTGATCATAAGGGAACCGCGGTGGCACAGTGATTAAGGTGCTGTGCTACAAATTTGAAGGTCGCTGGTTCAATCCCAGCTGGTGTCATTGGAATTTTTCTTTGACATAAAATCCTTCCGATCGCACTATGGCCCTGGGGTCGACTCAGCCTCTAACAGAAATGAGTACCAGGAGCATTTCCTGGGGGTAAAGGAGGCCGGTGCGTAAGGCTGACAACCTTACCACCATCCTGCGCCGTTGCCATGAAATCTGGGAACCTTAATTTCCTGGAACCTTCTGGGCCACTCCAGGCCTGTAATGGGACTGCTTTACTTTTTTTTATAATTGATCATAACTTACCATACTGTTCATATAGGAATTTTATAAGAATATTTTATTTGGTTACTAACAGTTCTAGTTGCCCTGGCTTTTATTTGATTAAAGACGGGAGAAAAAAAAGCATAAGCGTTCCGTAAATATTTACTAAGTTAAAAAGGTTTCTGTGACCAAAAGAAATTGGGCAAATGATAAGCTAAAAGTATCAGAAACAAGGAGACTTAAGGGCACGACGCAGCACGTGTCGTTTGTGTGCGCGCGCGCCATGATGAAGAGGTAGCGAAAGAGCCATACTGTAGGTGCTGAACGCTGAATGGATTTAAAACACGTTGTATCGTCTTTGAAAATAATGCCGCCTAGAATTGTATTATCTCCATTTGATGGCGACGAGTATTTCGAAAACTAAAAATGTCTCAGGGCACATGTTGTACGGAAGTTGCGACTCAGTTATTAACAACGAATCACACTACATCAAAATTACTCACGAATTTCCTTTCACCGTGTACATTCACCACTGTGTTTCAAATGATTATGGATACAAACTCGAAATGACAAAATTAATTTATTCGTCCGTGGAAATGTTTTGGTACAGAATAGGTAAAAACTTATTAAAATGAGAGGGTAAGTGTAATTGTTTATTCATAGAAATGAAGTTTGTAAGCAGAGACAAGATTCCTGGGGCGAAGTGGAACACCGGGAACAAAAACTCTCTTCACCTTCCTTTGTAATCCAGCCAGCGCGCCATAAAACTAGCTCCGACGCTAACACAATGACAATGCAGTTCGACATCTCTAGGGGGAGGGGGGTGTAAACGTTGATGTGGATCTCTTCATGAAAACTTGACGACTCAGGGGATGAAAAAAATCGATATCATCCGAACTCTGCTATTTGGAAACAAATATAGGACATCCCATTGTGGAGTACAGGGCGTTTACAAAAGGAAGCTTTTCTAAATAATGAAGCATCTACTGCCTCGAAACTTCGGTCGTTTTCACTTCAGGAAAAATTGCTTTTAGCGCTTGTATTATCCGATCTGGTGGCCTCCTTTTGCAAGACCCCATAACACCTGAACAAATCTAGGTTGAAGAAATCCAACGAGATGCAACAGTATGCAGACATTTACTGCTAAATTACTCTACATGTTTCGGGCGTCCAACGCGCCCATCATGAGTACATAAAACTGTAGTTCAACCCTCTGGTACAGATCATACTATATGGGGAGCAAGCTTTCTCAAACGTTGGTCACATTTGAGGTAGCTTGCTTACCAGATAGTATGATCTACTTTACATGAAGACAAATATAAATTTTATGATCATATCTCGCTCACTTCTTTTTAGGAAGAAAAATGTTTCAGACAAAAGCTGTAGAGAAAATCAAAACACACATTTTATGTTCATCAAAGTTTTTGTGAAAATCGTCCCGTTTATGAGACAGTGTGGAGAATTCGTATATGGAGACAGGTCACAGATGGCAAATACGACGCATACTTATTCCATGCTGGATACCTAAGGCTACAAACACACACTCAAAATACGTAACACATATTGCTTTTCCACTGCAACAATGGTTGCGCGGAGGCGCCTCAACATTACTTTATGCATACATTGCCTATCTTTTTGTAGTTTTACTTCGTACGGTTCCCTATTGAATTGCCTATTCTTTTCCTTGTTTCATGTGCGATTCTTTAATGTGTGTCCTGTTTACTGTCCTTCGCTGTTAGTGTTTTTACGTTTTGTTGTTTCTGTTATGGGCCACAAAGCACGTTAATAAACAATAAACGAATTGAACTGAACTGGATTGTCATTACCATTTTCACCACAAACTTTACTCTTGATTAAGCAGAAATAGAACGAATTAATACGTGGGCCGGGTAGCTCAGTCGGTATAGCGACTGGACGGTCCGGGATCGAATCGCGGTGGGGACAAGATTTTCCACCCGTTCAGACCGGCCCTGGGCCCCACCCAGCCTCCTGTAAAATGGGTACCGGGTCTTTCCCGGGGGTAAAGTGCAGCCGGGGCGTGCTGCTGACCACTCACCCTTTCTAGTTCCGCGGTTATGGAAGAGTAGAGCTATACCTCTGCCCGCCCTCTGAGCCAAACCGGGCCCGTAACGGAATCACTTTACCTTTACCTTTTTAGAACGAATTAATATGGTGTATAATATAGCCCAATGGTGAAGAGTGTCGCCTCGGCATTTATCCTTCAGTTTCCTCAGAGGATGGCAGACGCTTTAACTACTACGACTTCTATCCGCTTCTCGAAACGGACTCTACTGCATCGAGTTATTTCATAGAGTGGCTGGCCGTCCAAAATGAGTTGAAACACGTTATTCCTCCCACCCAAGTGCCCGAAAAATGGCAAAGAATAAAAACTCGAGAAAATAATGGCAACGTGAGGGAGAAGGGATTTGCCAAACTACCCCTAAAATTATGTGATCATCACATGAGAATTGAGTGTGTAATCGGTCCGTAGTTTCTTTATGATTATTAGAGTTTTGAAATTAAATGTTCTTTCTCTTTTTAGGAACCATATAAAATACAATTCCGAATGTGAACAGCAATATTTACAGTTTTTGTTTTGCTGGAATTTCTGATTTTTATACGTACACCTACTGAGCTTCGCGCGCAACAGTCTCAGAATTATGAAAGTCCCAGTATGGCCCTATGGAAAAATTACTTTGGTCTCAATTTTTGCAATATTGTTCTTTCCATGCAGGTTTAAAATATTAACATTTAACAAATGACCCCATGAAATACACGTTGACACAGATATGGAAATAAAATTTCACGGATCTGCATGTTTCCATTCCCACTGAGTGAAAAGAAGAGTTATATACTTTCGAATTAAGGGTCACGATTTTTGTGATAGCCTGTACTAAGTAAGGACTGGGGAAGCAGAAGTAGGTGTACCGTGATGAAGACGGTACAGGTTATTAATTACCCGGTATAGACTGCCGTTACGCTGGGAAAACAAAGCAGCAATGGCTTTAGACCTGGATCCGGGGATTCCCCGGAGGAAAGACGAGGTGAGGGAGGAAGAGGTTGCGGCTCCCTGAGTTCAGAACTTGCCCTTTAAAGTAGGGTCGCGTCCTTTGTAACCACAGCGATTACCGAACTTTGCACTCCGAAAGAAGTCGTAAATTCTCACGTTCTCTTTGTTATTTGAAACAAGAACTGTAACTGTTGATACACTTTGAATCCAAATGTGAACCAAACGGTTCGTAAAACCTGGCCTACAATCCTTATAAAACTGAAGATCCTAGTCCATGCATATGCACCTTCTCTTAAAGAAATATCGAAGACCGGCTTAGCTCCAATAAAGATACAAAATTCCCGCAGTTTCCATCAGTGTCTTAATATTTCAAAATACATTGCTAATTATGTGCACCACCTGCTGTAACATAACAAACACTGTAATTTTGTCTTCACATTGAAATGAAGTGTTCCATACATTTCCTACAAAGACACAACACCGATTTACAGGGTTATTCAAAATGATTGTCTGGGTACAATTGTCCAGCGGCAATTCCGCACCAAATTCGGGAAACAACCACCATCTCACAATTCCATTCGAAGGTGGTATGCACAGTTTCAAGAGACAGGGTGCGTGTGTATCCCGGAACTGAAGGTACGAATAAGAACAGCCACTGAAACCATCACCGCTGACATGCTACAAACAGTTCGGAACGAACTCGATTATCGTGTTGATGTTTGTAGAATCACAAAGGGTGCACATACAGAGCACCTGTAAGGTATGTAACAAAAACCTGGAGTGTTGTTCTATTAAATAAAAAACACGTATACTCCTATCTCAAGTGTATTGTATATGACAAGTTGTTAAAACCCCGACAATGATTTTGAATAATCTTGTATTTCCTAATGCAGCATTACGTGATTGGTCTTCAAGAACTGTGTTCTCTGTAAGGTATGAAATAAAATTCTACATAATTAAAACAGCGTACCGTACCATACTAACAATCCAAATTGTGTCCGGATAAGCCCGCTTTCTGAAAATTAACACTGCTGAAAGAATAAAATTATCAAAAATTAGCAACGAAAAAGATGTAGTTAACTCGCTTTTGCATCACAAAACTAGTATGGTCGCGCAGCAGCATGATCGGAGACGGACACGGAGAACAATGAACTAAATAAATATTAATAAAAATCCAACTAGATGCAACAGTATGCAGATATTTATTTACTGCAAAGTCACTCTACATGTTTCGGGTGTCACAGCACCAAGAGTACTAAAATCTATAACCGCAGCCTCCGGTACAGGTCATAATATCGGTACAGCTACTTCCCTCCAACGTGGCCCGATCGGGCCACGTTGGAGGGAAGTAGCTGTACCAGTATTATGACCTGTACCAGAGGCTGCGGTTACAGATTTTAGTACTCCTGATGATGGGTGCTGTGACACCCGAAACATGTAGAGTGACTTTGCAGTAAATAAATATCTGCATACTGTTGAATCTAGTTGGATTTTTATTAACATTGAATTATGATGACCCGAACCATGAGCTTAAAAACATTAACTAAGTAATTCTAAACAACAGGTGTGTTAAATCGCCTACTACTTTACCCTATATTCCGTTGTGTGATTCAACCGCCTCTGTAATTTTGATTTCATAGAACCTACAGCGAAAGTGAGTTCTGAGGTGAAAATATGAGGGGCGGACACTTGCAGCACGTCGACAGACATTCCGATTCAACACACAGTGGATAATTTTGGACTAGCTGCGCTTCCCAGGGAAGACACTGCTCCAAGGGACTACCCATTCCGTCAATCATTTATGTAATCACTCCTTCGCAAACTCACCCACTCAATCACTCACTCATTCGCTCACCTCTCTAAGCACTCATTCACTCATTTATTTCATCAATCCGTCGCAAACTCTCCCACTCCATCACTCATGCATTCAATCGCCTCTCTAAATAGTCACTCATTTATTTAATCACTCCGTCGCAAACTCACCCACTCAATCACTCACTCATTCACTCACCTCACTAATTGCAGGGTCACTCACTCACTCACTCACTCACACTAACACTAACTGCACGCCACCGCTCGTCGCATTAGCTGCAGCTGACCGCGGTGCCTCATTCTTCGGAATAACAGGAAGTGTTACGTCACGGTTGACATACACATCACAACACTTGCATATTGTGCACTGAAGTGCTCTGAATGCTAGGTATGTCGGAGGAAGTTCATTTTTCTGAGCGAAATAAGTTTCACGTGCACCAACCTTCTCTTCTGACATAAGCCCAGAGAATTCCAATTGGCCTTTGTACAAGCTTACACTAGTTTCCAAAAATAACCGTCTTGGGGATACGGGATTCCAGCATAAGATACAGTGATGAAATCATAGCTTGAAGTAGCCAATTAGTTTCAGCACACTATCTTTTCATCTTCATCCTTCAGTCGCCTCTTCATTTCTTCTTACTCCTTTCATCCCATCGTGTTCGTGCTCCCACGGAGCTATTCTCTTTTAGTTGCACCAGCATTCCTCTTTGCCTCTCTCATATGAAGACCATGCTGGAATCAATGTATCGATCCTCTCTCTTCCCCTGTGTCCCGTATTCTTCTCCTTGATCACCCGCCCCTTCCCATGTCTGACCCTCGCTATGGGATGGGATCAAGTCCCGTGGGAACCATCGCATCCAGAGCAATGCTCTTGGCCATGTTGTGTGCACGGGGTTGCGGGCGATATCTCTCACTTTATGTAAGCCGTTTGTTGTGACCTTACACGATGTTCATTTCACACCGGACAAATAGTAGAACCGGTATTGCTATTCGGTACTATTATAGGGGTAAGGAATCCGCCCTATCGCGCGTTGCGATCTGGAAGTTAAAGTAATGCAAACTTTCAAGCTCAGTTCAATGTGCAAAATCCCATTCGTCAAGTTGTGCATGAGGCCAGTGCCGACAACTGCTTCATCTTTCCCGTTTGTCATTCTTATGTTTACATATTTTGTTGAAATACTTGGACAAGAAATAGGTATTTTGCGAGACCGCTACCTACACCAGTTACAAACATAATTATATGACACGCTGTCATGGGTCAGGAGAATATACTCAGGCCTTTCAAAATGGAGATCCAGGCTGAATTCCAGGCCACTACATGTCGGATTTGTGGTGGATAAAGCGGCAGTAGAGAATGTTGTTTCCTCAGATTATTTCAGTTTTCTCTTGTAATTACCATTCCAGTAATGATACATGCTTCTTCATACATCTATCACCGACGATACATAATCTTAGTCTATTTACAACATCTTTAAATAACAAACTGAAAACATGTGCAGTTCCATCATTCGGACTAAGGGTTGCAATGTCCTGTTATCCTGAAAGTCGGTTAATGTCCGTCTCAGTTGTTTCGTTTGTGACTAGGGAAATCGTGTTCTCACCGTCAGAAAGACCAAAGACTGAAGGTGCGCTGAGTTAACTAGTCGGAATTAACAGAGGTAAATAACCCTGAGTCGATGCAGTAAAAGACAACGGGCTGGACAGCGAAAGATTTACGATTTAATTCGCGGCAACAGAAAGTGTTTCGTTTTTACTCCAAAATATCCAGACCGAACGTCGACCCTACCTAGCCTCCTATTCAAAGGGTACTGGGGACTATTTCCAAGGGACTAAAGCGGCCAGTAGGTGTAGCTATTCACTTTTGTCAACCAGTGTCCGGGTTATGAATGAGTGGAGCTATATATCCACTCCCTTACCTTTCCGTACAGCGTGCACACTGACAGCTTTACTTATGTTAGCCTTCTTAGAACAACGCAGCGAAGAGGGCGCTTTATTTGTTGCGCTGAACAAAACAACATACACACTTTTAGTGCGGACCCCCGGCAGTGAATGTTTCTGGAACAGATGTTACACTCACGAGATGCTCCTCCTGGTCTCATCATAACCGACATAACCACGAGCTTTAAGCACACGAGGCACGGCAAAAGAACAGAGAAAACTGCGTCAACGCGAGCTCCATATCAAGTCCTTTATTTGTCCCAACTAATACACACAAATTAGTTTCATTGTTAAAGTGTTAAAACTTTTAAAACTATAATATTTGCTCCAACATGTTTCGGTTTACATAAACCATCATCAGGGAACTACAGCCTATGCTTTGTCAAAGTTACAATATTGATTGCAATATACAAGTCGTTGTTGAAGTATTCAGTAGTATGGCTGCATATTTTGTTCAGTCTTGTTGTGCTTGTGTGTTATGCACTGTGTATTATGCACTGTGCATTCTGCACAGTGCATAATACACAGTGCATAACACACATACTGAATACTGAATACTTCAACAACGACTTGTATATTGCAATGTATATTGTAACTTTCACAACGCATAGGCTGTAGTTCCCTGATGATGGTTTATGTAAACCGAAACATATTGGAGCAAATATTATAGTTTTAAAAGTTTTAACACTTTAATAATTAAACTAATTTGTGTGAAATGGTTGGGACAAATAAAGAACTTGATATTGTTAATGCACAAAACAACCATGAAGACCATGAAGACGAACTCCATAATTTGTAAACTTCTCTTATTTTGAAGTAATTACCCAACTACAGACATTAACAGACTTTGTTTTGAGACGACGAAGTTTGTTCCATTGGTCAATTTATTTTCCGTACTTGATATAACGGAATGCTTATTGTTGTATTTAAACAGTCCGCCACCGTTTCGTATCCTGAGGCAGCTGAACCATTTCCACACCCTCAAACAACATTTAGTTGAGATCTATCTCATTAAATTCCTCCCACCAATTCTTAGTCCCCCTCTACAGGTCTCTTTCTTTCAGTTTTTAGAATAACACTTTGTATAAATTTCTCTTCGTCTTTATGCATGCTACACGCCCTCACCAAATTATCCAATTTCTATCTCAGTATTTAACCAACTTGATGCACAAAATTTGTTTCACAATAAGTTTTATTTCATGCCTCTACATGTTTCGAGCACATGTGCTCGAAACATGTAGAGGCATGAAATAAAACTTATTGT
>Ga0123352_10006792_pt1 | contig 17598 bp, 6 predicted proteins | sample TergutLab28metaG_FD_89700 | JGI IMG/M metagenome (GOLD analysis project Ga0123352, IMG submission 89700) | Labiotermes labralis P1 segment gut microbial communities from Petit-Saut dam, French Guiana - Lab288 P1 | ecosystem: Host-associated > Arthropoda: Insects > Digestive system > Gut ... | reverse complement strand
GAGGGATTATATTTTTTGTAAAAAAAAAAAAAAATGGCGTGCTGTTTTTTTGACCCCTTGTTTGCGGAATAAAATTTTTTGGTGTTTGAATAAAACCCCCCCCCCCCCCCGGCCACTTTAATGGTCGTTCGGCTATTTAAAGGGCTCACTGCACGACGTATACATATGTCATTCGGCAGCTAAGGGTTAATCTTTCCAGTGCTAGCCTTTAGACAATGCCTGTCCCGTATATGGAATGCTGCTAGTGTTACCACCCTAAGATTTCATTTAATCATCCAATATACTTAGTGTATTTTTTGAGACATGCTGCACAATCTCCATTTTTTCTCTACAAAATGCTGTATATTTCATAATGCTGTGTTTCATTATTGGTAAAATCTTCACGCTACACATAGAGTGCTAAAATTTAAATGTCTAGCCCTGCAGCCAAAGTACATGTTGGTAAGCGTAATTTTTAAGTTGCTGTAACATTTTTATATTCATTTTGTAGTGATCTTTTCAGTACTGTATATTCACCCATCTTTGGAATGTACAAGCACATTTCAGCACATGCATTATGAAATATGTAGTACTTTCTAGGCAACATTTTGGCCTGTTATTACAGTATTTGCAAAATCTTCTCAATATCATTAGGTACACTTACAGTAATATGAAATAATGTGGCTTTTTTGCACTTGTGTATGGAAAATGCATCTTGCTGAAATAGTTTTATTACATAGAAGCTTGTGGGACGTGATAGTGACTCTTTACAGGCTGGGTGGTTCAGGGATCAAATCCCAGTAAGGGTAAATTTTCTTCATCTGTCCAGACTGGCTCTGGGGCTCACCCAGCCTCCTGTGCAGTGTACCAGATCATTCCCAGGATTAAAGCAGGTGGGGTGTAGCGTTAACCACCCACCCCCATCTAGCACTGAGGTTAAAGGAAGAGTAGAGTTATACCCCTACTCCCTCTCTGTGCCTTTATGGGAAGCTATCGGGTGAACTGTACTTTACTTTACTTCAGATAGAAACTTAATATATATAATAATTAATATTTCATTCTCTTTCAGGGGATATAATTCAGACATGGATGGAGGCAGCAGCCGAGGCCGAGGCGGGCCAATGAGAGGGCGTGGGAGGGGCCGTGGGGGCCCTGGGCGTCACGGTGATGCCAGATTCAATGCCGGTAATACCATCACAGACTATATTAACAGCGTTGAGGGTAAGAAGGGGCAAGGCCCATCAACAAGCCGTGGACGAGGGGGTAATGGGCGTATGGGAAGAGGTAGTGGAGATAGAGGGAGAGGTGGTAAGGGAGGAGGAGGTGGAAGTGGCATGGAAAAGGAACGTAAGTGATGGCTCCTGACTCATTCCCAATACTGGACTGATCCACCTGGTCACAAGGTACCCACTGATCTTTGCTTGAAACTTTAATTGTAGGTGTTGAGATTAAATTCCCACTCTCATACCATCAGAGAATAAGACTTGCATCAGTTAATGTAATGAATATCCAGGACATAAAAGTTACGATTTATTATGAACTTAACACTGATGATGGAGACATTTATGTAATACCAGTTCAAATCTTGAATAATTTGATATACCAGAAAGGGATCTGCGTTGTGGAAGTAAAAGTTATTTTCAAACGTTGATCAGTACACCTTGTGGGTAATAATGACTTCCCAGGCTTTTGACTTACGGCTCTTGAACTAATGGCACTATACATAGGCAGGATGCAATGAGTTAGTTATCCAGGCTACACTTTCAGTCACCACAAGTAAGATGAAAATATGAGTTAAATTAAAAATATGGAACATTTGATTGACTCCTGCCTATTAACAATTCTTGTGAGATATTCTTCTCATTGTAATAAGTACAGTATTAGGATGTGACACAGAGTAGATGGCAAAAATCTTCCCTTAAACATATTCTTGCTTGCAACATACATTATGAAACCCTTGCATACCCCAGACACTTGTGTGGTATTTAGAGAGACAGGACATTATGTTCAATTTTCATTTTTCCTGGAGTTGAGATAATGTTGAATGTTATTGTGGAGAAGGAGCACTTGACTATTACCCTTCCCCCTTCTATGTTTTATATATATATATATTATATATATGTAATGAAAGCATACTTCTTTCAATACTTCTCAAACTAAGACATGGCTTTTGACTTTATGTGACCTTGCTGTAAAAATGAAAACATTATTAATGATTTTTTTTTTAAATAAAACCTTGGGGTATGTATTTATTTTGTGCAGCTCTTTCACATGATTTATACCAAGTCCATTAGTTCATGTTAGCAGTCTTACATAGTGTAACCATAATTTTGTAGATTTTGCAGCATTCAACATTCAGTGCTGAATCTGGGCTACACGTACACTGGGAAACAGTTTTTGTAATGTGCTTTGATGTAATTATGCCAATCAGACAATTGAAATTGTTTCTTCAGTGGCAGACCAGTTTTAGTACCATAATTAAATGAATGTGACAGATTAATGTGTAATACGTGCACGAAAGAAAATCAGTAGTAAGCAGCTATCCATTTTGTCTTTAATTACCCATATTCTCTGTACAGCTAATTGACCATGTCACATTAAACTGTTTTGGTAAATTATAGCATTTATATATTTTAATTGTAGTATTGCTAGTGCACGGTGTGCTGCAAAATCTTTGAAACCTTATTGTCTCATTATACAACTTCATACACAACTTGTGTAGATTGTGTTTTGACTATGTTGTGCAAAAATGTTTTAATGCAGTGTTGCATTTTACTTGCAGTACAATTGTATTATTGTTTTCTGTTTTGTCTTAACATGCAGACTGTATTACAGAATGGACTATGGGATTAGCTGTAAAAGTTAACAGTGGACTGTTTTTTTTTTTTTCTTTCTTTCAATAATTGTTATTTTAGGTTTATCTACTTTAAATATAAATACTTGGAAATGAAGTTATAGGTGATTTCAGCCTCACCTTTGAAGTGTTGTACTATGTTTCCTTTTGTTCATAATGGATCAGTGCAATCTTCATATCATAAGTGAAATGGACATACATGCTTCTTACACAAGAGGAAATATTTCATTAAATCTCTGTGGGAGCAATTTCCTGTACTTTCCCTTTGTCGAGTAACAGGTTTATTCACAGTTGGTGTTTGGTAACACCAAGAACCACTGCTTCATGTTGTGAGTCCCATATTGAAACATGAAATGTACTTCAGAGGAAAGAAGGTTAGGTAACATTAACAGCAAGATGGTTGAATGCTTAAATGCAGTTCTTGCTAGACGTTATTCTTCTGTCAGTATGTGTATACCAGTTTTTGTTGAAAGGTGTTAGATTATTGATATAAAAAGTATTGGCCTATAAAATTAGGTGAAATATGACATCAGGAAATGTGTAGCATATTTTGTGAGGGAATACATTTTAATAGAAAGAACAAATCTGTTAACATTGTGAATAATCAGTGTGATGGGGTCTGGCATTTTCATTCCCAGCCTCAAAAATGTAACAGAATCCTTGCTGAGTTTAAGATAAGTTTAACAGCATGATTTTATGGTGATTGTTGCTTTTATTTTTGATTTAAGGACATTGCAAATGGTGTGGTGTACTTGTACTACCTTGTGTAAATACAGTTTCTTACTGCATGACAAAAACTGATACGTTGCTGTGAACTGTTCTTGCTACCTACATGTGCTGTATTTCTCCCTCAAAAAAGGTTTTGAAAAATGTGCTGCACAGTTCCAAGTACAGACTTGTACCACTTCATTCTCGATTGTAGGCTTCATAATATTAATAATGTTTGTAATATCAACATAAGGAATGAAAGCAAATGCAGTGTTATTCATCTGAGATTGTTATGCAGTTGTAAATGTTGCTTATAAACATGTTTGGTGAAGGTAGTGGTTGGTTAGTCATTTTTGTATTACTATTATTCTGCAACCCTATTTTCTTAGTAACAGAATATATATAAGATAGGTATTGCCCATTTGTTTTAAATTTAACTGTGGTTGTGTGTTGTGTTCTGAAGGGTGATGTTAATTTTGCTGGCATTTATGCTTTGTGTGTTGGACATCACATTCTCTAAACTTGAAATTCAGTGTCATGACCTGGAACCAGGTTTCTTCAGTATCTAGAAATTGTTTAATATATCATCAAATAGTCCACCTAATACTAAGAGTGGCAGATTATTTATTTCTTTTTATTGTATAAGAAAATTCAAATTTGTGTGGTGGTTTATGAATACACTGCATTTGGCAAGAGGTCGGAGATTCAGCTTCACGTTACTTGGGAAACAGATTGTAACAGGGAACAGATTGGAAATTATTGTTACTAAAGATGTAAAGATTTGTATCTTAGTGCTTTTTACTCTCAGGGAATTGACTTGTACATATTAATACCAGAGTATGGCTAAGGGGTGAACAGTCAGTGAGATCCTTGTGACCGTCTGTGCTACTGGGACTGTACGGTTTAGACACTGGTGAAGATTTTTTTCCGACCTCTGATATATAATTTTTGCACTGGCTAAACTCTATGCTCCCTAAACTTGAAAGAAACTGAAACCAAGCTGGAAGGGTATAAATTATTGATGGTTTTTTAGTTACATGAAGAGGACAAAAGAGTGTTTGATTGATTGGTGTAGGCCATTCAATCTGTGTACGAGGGATAGTAGGAGTGTGTTGAAGCCACTTCATTACGGATGTAATTGTAATTGTTTTGGACTGCTTGGAAGGAAAACACGAAACAGAATATTGACAAAAATGTTGCCAGTTACGGACTTGAGGGCATTTTTTCGTATTATCGTACCTCTATTATTTACAGAAATTTTCTAAGAAATAAAAATAAAAAAACTAATGTACAGTGATTTAAAAACTACAGAGTGTCTTATTCATTTAAATGTGAGCCTCTGTTGCAGAGTTGAAGAGTTCAGACTCGAAACTTGTGCTGCCCTTTCAGCTGGGGACTTGGTTCTTTCACAAAATTAATAAGTGTATAAAAGCCAGTAGCATACACATTTGAACTGGATCCAAATTTATGTTTGCAGCTTGGGAAAGAAGTGAACAAATGTAATCTGTTACTAACCTAGACTTCCTGCATGGTTGAACTACATCTTTGCTTGCATGGTGTGGTGCTGATAAGCCACAAAAATTTTGCAAACTGAAGCCTGAAAGGGTATGCCAAAAGTATGTTCGAGTCCAACTGTCAACTAACATGTTGCAACTTCCTGAAATCCCTGTTCCTTACCCCTAAAAGAACAAATTATCTTCATGTGCTTCCAGTAAAGACAAACATTGGGTTAACCCCTTTACCAAAAATGAATTTAAATTGTGAAGAGTAAATCTTTCACCTGTGGACCTATAAATAATTTAAAAAATATTGCATACAGTTGTATTGGGGTGCTAAAAACTGGACTGTGCCCAGGCATGGAAATTTGCAATGCAAGCCATTAGAGGCTATAGGGATTTGCTGAGCTTGCCAATGGAATTGAATACTTCGACTGTTTATAGAGGTAAATTCCTGTAAACACCTATTGTAGACAGTTTGGCAAGTAACCTGAACATCTATGCAACAATCAGCAATGTTGTAGACTCTTCAGGGCTAAGCTGTGTTCTTGGACAAGGCCTAGATGCATCCCTACCATTCCTTGTTCAGGCTGTAGTAGACTACTTTCCAACCAGTGCCTGTGGGTAACCTTCTTTGTGTGTTTTTGCATCTGAATGTACCATTAATACATTCAGATGTGTTATGAAGTTTTTTAATTTCATGCTTCTGGCATACTTGTTGAGATGCTGCTGTAGCTAAGTAGCTAAAGAATTACAGTGATAGATGAGTGGAAGTTCATGTTCTGTTAAGTAAAGAAGAAGTTAGAGTTGACTGCAAAGAAGTATGATATTTTCTTTCTTAGACATTTTGCACATTGTGTAGGTCATGTAGCAAACATACCGCTCCCTCCATCTCTCTTCTAAAACATGTTGCATCCCAGCTTCTTCTCATGTTTTGCTGATCTTCTGTGTGACATCTATTGTTCTCATCTTGATGCTAGCCCTCATTTGAGATATTTACTTCCAGTTTTGTGTTCAGCACTTTTGTGAGGATTCTGTCTTCATTCATAAACTTGTTTGTTACATCTCATTGTGGTTTACAAGATATTTATTTTTCATTTCCCTTTGGTTTTCTTGTTTCATGTTCTCTGTCTCCGTGTTTTTTCTTATCGACTGTAACATGTCTTTTTAATATCAGAACTTTTGTGGTCAGAGCCAGAAAGAATGATTTTGGCTGAAAACTGGTATTGGCTGTGTATTTTGATTGTTTTGTAATTGTTTATAAAGTACTTGTTGTGAAATATGATTAATAAGTAATCTCTCTTATGCATCATGATACTTCGTCTGCACCCATACAGTACCATTTACGTCACAGGTTCACGCCATCAAACCCCTGATACTGTAGATGAACGTGTGAGAGATTTGCCACCAAGGCAACACCAGTACCAAACAGGGCCAAGGCCAAACACACATCCTTCACGCCAGCCACTTCGTCGTGACCATCGCCGAGATGAACGAAGACGTATGACAGATGAAGAGGATACAGTTATGGATAGTCAAGATGTTTCAAGCGTTGATAGGGGTGAGTTACATATTTAATCAGAATTAATGACAAACAGTGGATCTAGGGTTGTGAAGAGTCGGCATATTTTCATCACCTTATATTTAAATAAATTTAGTATAATCTTAATGTCCATCCTGTCCTTTTTAATAACTATCTCTACCCAAATATAATGCAAGAATATTTTTATGAATTTATCATCTGAAAAAATGAGGATCTCCTTCAAATTGTAAACAAAATTAAGCAAGTTCTTTGTTGGTATTTTCATTAAAATTGAGGAGTGTGGGGGGATCTTAATTCAGGTAAATGCAGTATGTGTATCACATTTTGCCTGTACTTCCATGCATCAGAGTCTCTCATTAGAAGCTAACAGTCACTCAACACTAGTTACTGTCTTTTTTGGAGCTCGGGTCATTATTACGTCACTTATCCGTATTCTGAGCCAGGTAAATTCAGATTTTTCCCTCCCGTCCAGTCTCTTTTTCATTTTCCAGTTTAATATCCTCCAGTCTATGCCTGGATCTTCTAAGTGGTTACATTCCTTCAGGTTTTATAACCAAACATTTGCATTAATTTCTCCTTGGTCTCCTGTATGCTTCATGCTTTGTCTTCCTCATCCTGCTTGTGTGGTTATCTTCAGCCTGCTTGTTACTTTGTCCCTCTCAGTTCAAAATATCCTCCTCCTCATGTTGTTCTCAAACACTGTCAATCTGTGTTTTTCCTGTAATGTTTCAGACTCAGAAAAGAAGATGGTTCAGATTATAGTTTTTCTATTATAATCTTCGTACTTATGTTTATGTTCAGTTGAGTTTTTAAAATATATAGGTACTCTGTTGTTGATAATGTGCTTGTTGTTCAGAACTGAGATGGAATCTGCATGTTGGCCATACAGTTTCTATAATTTAGATTTTTAAAAAATCTTCAATTATTGCTTGTTTGCTGAAAATTTCCCCTTCACAATTGCTGCTTGGACAGTTCTCTCTTTTGTTCTGTTTCTCTGTCCTTTCTGAATGTGGTTAGTAAATCTGACGAAAATGGTTTACATTTTGCAAATATGCCCGTAGGTATATGCAGTCTTGCAATATAAAGGATGAAAAGCATCTGTGATTGCCACAGTACTTCAGATGTGTTTGATTAAACATAGCAAGATTTTGGGTACCTCTGCAGCCATCACATTTGTCATGCCACAAATAGGACATAGTAAACTGTGCCAGTTATTATTTGCCTTGACGCACAATTGAATTCTTCTAAGTTCCTCGTAATTCCATTAACTATACACTTTTAATCTTAGCAATTGACCAACTTAATGCACAAATTTTTGTTTTATTATAAGTTTATTATATTCCTCTACATGTTTTGAGCACTGTTGTGCTCATCATGAAGAGGTCAAATTGTATTATACAGCATCTGGTATCATCACACTCTGTAGATGGCCGTCCGGTACGCAGCTCAACCTGCACACCGGATGGCCACCTATAGAGAGTGACGATACCAGATGCTGTATAATACAATTTGACCTCCTCATGATGAGCACAACAGTGCTTGAAACATGTAGAGGAATATAATAAACTTATTATAAAACAAGAATTTGTGCATTAAGTTGGTCAATTGCTAAGATTATACTGAGATGCACAGTCAGCAAAACATCCAATATATATATGCTTTTAGTTATAGTTTTACCACAATGATGGCCTGAAATAGAGAGGTTTCTCAAGAACACTTCTGTGTAGTAGTAACAATAATTTTCACACAGAGCAAGAGAAATGGCTGGTTTCTGAAATTGTCTCCCTAATGGCATTTTTTATATATGGTATTTATGCATAGGAAAATTTAGGTGCCTTTCTGTTTGGCATTTAGATATCTAACCAAGTGATGTGTCTTTAGAATAGGTGCCCTTGATTCTGCATTGTATGTTAGCGAGCATTGTTTGATCCAAAAGCCTGTGGTTGTATCTGCTGTTTTGTATGTCTGTCAAACTTACACTATCCGTGATTTCTCGTACTTGAAGTTTGCAGCTCACTGTGTGAATTAAAGAATGAGGTTTTCCTTTATCCCCAACCTATAAAAGTGACTTAGAATGTGATTTACAATTCCATAGTGTGATTACTAATGAACCTTAGTGACATCTGTAACTGCATGAAATTTTGCAGTGTAAATTTGTATTCATCAAACCATTTAATTTGGTCAAAAAATTAAAGCATACTGTGCATACCTGATTGTTTATGTGTTTAAAATTATGCATGGCAACACATCAAATCAAAATTACAGTCATGAAAAAATTAAGAGCAGATTATATTTAGGTAATGATTGCTACCATACAGTTAAGGACATTTAGTCATCCTGTCTTCCATCTAACAACAGAGATTAAAACACAGAAAACTAAGTTTTTGCTTTCTGTTTTGTACGGGTGTGAAAACTTGGCATTCATGTTGAGGGACGATCATAAACTGAAGGTGCTGGAGAACAGGATGCTGAGGAAAATACTTGGACCCAAAAGGGATAAACTAAGGAGGCTTGGAAAAATGCATAATGAGGTTCATAAATTGTTCTTTTTGCCAAATGAAGCATGCACACAACTGGAGCATACATGTGGATGATAACTAAATCACCTTCATCTTCATAATTTAGACAAACTGAGCTGTCCTAGCTTCAAGTTTGAGTTGGTCCTACTAACTTTTAGTCATATAGCTCAGAATTATTCTTTCTGTGGGGCAGTAATGTAGTAGCTTGTAGGAGACACTCTTCATTCTGCAAGCATCTTGTAAGCAGCTTTTCTTGTATGCCTTACTTTTTGTGTTAAGGTTAAATATCCCAAGGTTTTCTCTAATACTTCCTTCATCAATCAGTTTGCATACAGTTATTTCTCTCGGGGACCTCATTTCCACAGCCTCTGTCCCCACCTCTTTATGTGTGTGCACGCATGTGTGTGTACACTGTATAGATTGATTGTGTAAAAAATATTCATGGGAAAGTCTGAAGCAAAGAAACCATTTGGAATCAAACTATAAATGTAATGGTGTGGACTGGATTCATTTGGCATAGGACATGATCCTTTTGTGTGGCTCTTGTGAATATGGCAGTGAACCTCTGTGCTCCATAAGTAGAGAATTTGTTAACAAGTTGAGGGATCAGAAGAACCCTGCTCTGTGGAGTTAGCGGCGATCACAATCAGTATCAGGATTGGTCAGGAAAAAAAATGTATATGCGCATCATTTCATTACGAAAGAACCTGGGCTGATTGTGATTATGTTAGGGTAAATGGTTGCTGAGTGATTATCATCCGTTTTCAGCACTCATACATCTTTGGAGTCACATGTTTAAAGCTGATTGCATGGTGGGAACAGATGTGACATGATAGCTGATAGCACAGGACACAAGAGAAAATTAGAACACTGTTTCCACAATGGGTGGGAGTATGTGGAAAATTACTTTCTGCCTGACCCTCATGTGTCAGCAAGTGTGGTGCTAGATGAATGTAATGCTAAGCTTTTGAATTTTATGAATATAACTTATTTACACCCAGATTAAATTCCTAAAATCAGAAAAATGAAGTCATTACAGTTCCATGAATTGTGACAGACAACATGTAAAGCAGTCTTTCTGTGATTCATTTATTTCCCTGTCAGTATGTCATAGTCTTATTGTTCCATACTCTTTCCATATAGAACTTTTTCTTGAATTCTACCATTTTACTGGTACTTCAGTGTAATGGTAATGAGGTATCTGATGTTTAAAAATTTGTATTCTACCAGAACGAAATATATATTAAATTCCTGCCTGCAGTTCAAGATTTTCCTTCTGTGTAACTTTGCTTCTTAACTTTGTGTATTGTTATTGCTTACATAGGCAGACTACTACTAAATCTTTGACATGTTGTGTGTATGTGTGAAACCAGAGCATGCAGGGAATATAGGACAACTCTCCACTTGTGACCATCAGTAACATAATGATATAGCAGATGACCATATTATAGTATGTGACACTGCTGTTAGTTGAAAGGAATGCATGTTAATGCTTACTAACCCACCAGAAAATATAAAATATGAAGCAGAGTTCACAGCTTCTACAGTTTTATCACAGACCTAACAGAGTGGCAAGTAATTTCCCACCAAGCTCAGTTTATGTCTACTCAGCCTGCATTGTAAGATACCCACTTCACATAGTGCTCCTTAGTGCAGTATTTCCTGTTCATGAAAGTTACTCATGCTTCACATACACATGGTTAACCTGTGTTCGCGTAAACACCTGTGTGCTTTGCCATCCAAGGACTCTCTCCTTATTTTCAAGATGTACTATTGCAGTCTTGGGTGAGGTACATACATTTGTTTAATTTGTAAATGTTCACATTTGGAATGCTGCTATATGACTCAGTTCCCAGGCATTGCCATTTATTGTGATACGTTGGATTTACTCAGAAAAGGATGTTCACATGAAAATTTTAAATTAGTAAGTGATGATGTGACACTGAGTAATTAAATTTATTTCCTGAGATGATCAACTCATATGTTGTAGGCTTCTTGTAGTTCCATCAGCTAGAGTATGTAAATCCTACGAACGTAACAAAATTTATGTTTGCTATTGAATGCAATAAAAAGGTACAGGTTTTGAGGTTAGTGCTGGTCACAAACAGCTATGTCCTGTCCCGTGTAGAATCAGTGTCAAGTGTGGAGGGTTCCCGCACCCGTCGGCGCCGCCGTAGACGTAGGACGAGGCCCCGTAGCCAGACGCCCTCGGGCGAGCATGTGGACTGCAGGCCTAGTGACCACCTTCCAGGAAGTAGTGTTGACAAGCAGGGTGAGTTTATAATTTTCTGAACAGTCAGCCGATGCAGAGAAAGGGCCACATCAACAACAGGAACTCTTACATGAAATGCATTTTTCATTATGTGGTTAGACTAAGCTATTAATTTATATAAAACATTTGTTTTTGAGTCAGAAGACCCTAGTATTTAGTTTCCTGTACTAACTTTGTACTGATACTCCATAATGTCTGCTACTGTGTTTGACAGGTGGTGCAGCACCAGGCCCCAGTGATCAGTCTGCATTTACAAGTAAAGAAGGAACACCAGCTACAGATGGGCCACCTAAATCACAGAGGGAACCTAAATCCCGTAGTCAGAGACCACCAACAAATAAGCGATCTGAAGGCAAAGCTAAGGAGACAATGGTCAATGGCACATCTGCTTAGACATGTAATATGGTCTGAGGCGCACAATGTTTGACAAACTGCACGGTAGTTCTGGACATTTCTCAGCTACGATTGAAACAGGAATACATGGAAAATGTATGCATGGTTTGTACTGACAACAAAGTGCCAAGAAAATAATCAAGATCTGTAAATTATATTCACAGAAATCTACTGGTTTAACCCCATGTAGAATTGATAAGGGGATTTGTAAATTGCTGAGTTACATTCTGTGGATTACCCAATGTTAAATACACTAGTACCCTACTCCCGAGTTATTTGGTTCTCCCTGATCTGTTTTTCTTGAAATTTTGCATTTTATGAAACAGTGTGCAAGATTTTGAGTCCAAATTGTTGAATTATAAGAATTTCTTTACGTGTTGGTGGAAGTTCTTACCAATCTAGGCTGACACAAACTGAAGGAACCCCTTTGACAAGTTTTCAGTTAATTAAGCTGCCCCAGCACATTGTGATATGAAGGCACAGGAATAAAATATGATGGATGCTCACTCATCTTGCACTTTAAATGTAGTGCAGCAGTGCCTCAACACACAAAGACATTTCCCTCTTATTCAGGGCTAGCTCATGGTTGCCTTTTTTGTACTTGCTACCAAAAATGTATCCCTCCCTTATTTCCTGCTTTCATTTTGTAGAGCAGAATGAAATCGGTTTTTGTTTCGTGACATAGTAAAGGGCAAGATTGATTCTTCCTGATGAATGACTTTTTGTGTGAATACTGTAGCTCATTTTGTAGGATGCAGCTGTGTGTGAAATTTACATAACAGCAGTATTCAGATGTTCCTTCTAGTATTTATTGTCTCAAGTTTGGTTACTTGCATAGTGGAGTTACTTAACATTTTTACCTGTAGTTGCTGCAGAGGTTGAAATTTATTGAATGCTAACAAATCTGGTGGTTAGTTAAGATCTTAACATGTAAGGTGAATACAAAAGTGGAATTCAAGTTAAAAGTAAATTTTAAATAACTTAAAAAATATCTTTCCATATAAATGTAACTGGGAAATTGGCATAATTTGTTTCTTAAATTTTTGCTAGTGAATACCATAACAGTTGGAGCAAATATTTATTTTGCTACCAATTGTATTTAAATGCATTTGCAAAATGTCTGAAGTTTAAGTAGTAACATATGTGATTCTTTTGAAACTTTGTGTACCAATGTACTTTTGTTACTTGTAAGTACTGTTATAAAATAACTCATCTGATGAAGGTATATGTGAAGTACCAGTGCTGTAGTATTCTTCAAGAGCATACATTAGTACCATATATGTACTTGTTTTGATAAATATTTCCTGGCTTGTATCTTTGCATCTTTATATCTTACTTTTGAGCCTTGCAGTAAAAATGAGACAAACTTTCCTGTGTGGACCTGTGACCAATGAATGATTTGTACTCTGTAAGTGAGGAATACTTTCTCCTGAATGTGGCCAGTGAAAGAACAAAGGTAAATTTCAACAGCCCAGTAACAGTGGCTGTGCTCATAAGTTTTACTGTTTGGTGAAGTTTGCTGCTCAGCAGGATGAGCTCAAATAGATTACAGTCAGTTTGGACTCGCTGAAGCTGTAATAGTCCTGTACTTTGAGCATGGAAAATGCTGCTGTCAATTTTGCCACTTATAATTGTTTGACGTGTGCAATTTTCTGACCCTGGTAGTCATGGCAGAAAGTGACTGTTCTGTTTTTGTGTAGAAGACATAACACATATTGATCATATTCAGTGCTGTAGTGTGTAAACTTAATTTTCTGAAAAGCCCAGACTTAGTGTAATGCTGGTTAGAAAAATTTTCTGCAGAACAGAATTGCAACTCTTTATTGCAGTATATCTTTCCAGGTAGAAGTATATTTCTAGTATCAGTTGGTCAGTTGTATAGTGTGTGCTGTATCAAGATTTATGTTTGGAGTGTGTTTATGTACACAGAATCTACACATTGGAATGGCAAGTCAAGGCAAACAAAAACTTAGGGTTTAAAAATATCAAAGTGCCCTTGTTAAAATAACATTAAAAATTATCCTTAAATTACACACTTCTTGCTGATCAGTGTCTGTGTATAAGCTTCTGTTAAGGCTAGACATTTACTTCAGTTTCTTTTATGGTTCCTGTATGCAGTACGTGCAACTCTTACTTGGTATGTCCATGTAACTGTAAAATAGCATGTGGTGATTGAAAGACACTTTCTGTCACATACTGAAATACAGCTATTGAAAAATTCAAGAAATGTGTCCTCGTATGTGATTGTACCAAGTTTTCAAGGAGAGAATGAACTTGCAAGAATGACAGCATGTTGTACAGCTAAAATGGATTGTTCAACAGTGTTTAAAGAAACACCACACCTGTGTCTTACTCAAGTTGTACAGCTTTGTGTGAAATCTCCAAACATGTCCTGACAGAACAAAACAGACGATTTATCTTAAAACTGTGAGTGATTTTGTTTTTGAACATACATCAGTCAGCATCAGTAACATCGCATTTGTTTAAAAAGCAATATCATAGTTTCTTCCCCAGTTTGCTTGTTGAGATGGGTTTGTATTGATCTTGCAATGTTTGCATAATTTAAGAATAAACCACTTCTGTACATAATTTTCATATAGACCTTTATTATCACTCAGTGATTATCCTGACTGAAGTACAATCTTTCAATACACACATACAATCTCCAAATCAGTCATGCAAATAACATTACACTGTTTTGGAAGCAAAAACATTTGATTGTTTGATAAATGTGTCTAGTTTAGTTTTAAAGAGTTCACTCCTAATTGGCTCCTTCATGTTGCACACTGGATTCTTTACCACATATTCCACATAGATTTGACTGTAAATCTGCTGTAGAAGTTCTCTGACATTCTGGGCATTCACATCAGTATTCAAGATAAACTTCAGACCTGATGGTGTCTCAAAATAATGCAAGGCATATTTGCTAGTTTTATAGTACAGAAATCCTTCCTTTGTGTCAAGGGGAGATATTTTACTAACAAATGACTTTAGTGAAAATAGCATGCCATACATCAACTTTGCTTCCTGCAAAAAAAAATAATAAATATAAGTACACAAAGTGGAGAAAAAGGTCCTATAGAGGATCCATATATGGTCTTCATTATATTAAGGTATATGAATGCATATTACAACTACAGACCCTTCAGTGCAATGAACATGTCATGAATATAATTTCATTCCAGTTTCTATCATAATGTGACCTCTTGACATGGATCATGGTACAGAACTTTCCTGAGTTGAAACCAGTTGTATCTAATGCTGATCACCCAGGAAACATAAACCAGATACACCCATACTTTCTACCAAGGAATTTAAAACTTTGACATGCATAAGGAGTTACAAATTCTGAAAGATAGCACTAACATTCAAATGGCACCTTTACTGCACAACAGACACAGGTGGTATAATGAAAACCGTATTTATAGTAGGCACTACATGACATTAATACTCTGTTTTAGTGGTTTTTATTCAGCATATCTAAACCGCCATAAGATGCAGGAGGCTACAGTGAACACAGCCAGATAGTAGGTACTGGGCGATCCACACTAGGACACCACATGAAATTTGAGATGGTCATTGAGGTGCTGATGCAGATTAAAGCCTTGTAAATTGTTATGCTCTATTGTGGTAAATAGTATACCCCCCCTCGTTTTGAAGGATTGTCATGCTGTCATTTCCAGGCTCAAGCAGTTCAAGAACCATAAATATGAACTCAATACGATCCTTCGAACCCTCGGAAACTATTAACCCAAAACAATGTAGCATCCCTGAAGACTTAAAGCTTCTACTAGCAAACTTGTTCACACATAGTAACACAGTTAATGTATAAAATTCCAAGCCTAACCTACCAATTTTACATGACTTCACCGAAAGCCCCAAGTAATCTATTTACCTCTTCTCTTGTGATTCCGGACTGTTTTAATCTGTTCCATTCACAGTAGTACAACATTGTACCAAAGCGGTCAAAAATGTATAGGTTGTGTACAGTCATTTTTCAATACGATAATGCGTAATGTATATATTAAAGATACACCACTGGATTGCACACGTTGCAGACATTACATGTATCAAGAGACCAGACTCTGAAGAATGCAACAGATGCAATTAGTAAAAGAAATATATTTACAACCCCAAATCTATATCCATTCTTGTCACACCCACAATTCTACATTACGCGAAATACGACATACATTAACAACAGTTGTCATACAATCCACTGCATACAGCAGTCACTGATTACAATTTTAATTCATGAACACTTGCAATTACTCCAGATGACAGCATATTGTCATTGACGTTATGTCGTTGAGTACACTACCTTTCGACTTTCTTTCTCTTATTGCATACTACACTCGACGTTCTCTGCTACACGCTAAAATAGAATGACCAACGAAAAAACCAAAACAGAGAAAAATTCACAGGTACTGACTATGCTCTCTGTTAACTGTAATTCATGTTGTGCTTGCAATCGTCAGTGCTCTCAGACTTTGATCCCTGCTTACTATTGGCAGCAATGTAAGCTAATGGATCACAGTATGCTATTTCCAGTATTATTAACTGGCGTTAATGCTGAAACGAATTTGGTAGAGATAAGACCATGTTAATGTACGTCAGTAAAGAAACAAACACAAATACGGCCGTGTGCAAACCGCTATGCAGCTTATAAAAGCATGTAATAAAGGCTGGTGCATGATGCCTCGAAAAATTTATATCCAAAAATTATCAGTTTCGAGGATTCTTAACGCACAAGCAAAATATCAGTAAATTAAATGCGTTATTTTCTCTCGGCCATGACTCAACTCTGCGACACAAGCGCACGGTCATTACACTTCCGCTCAACGACTCAATAGGGCACGCATATGGTATGATACACAGCATGTGGGAAACCTGTTGTTGTCCAATGACCAATTAGGCTGCAATATATCTTTAAAAATCCTTTTTCCGCATATTCACCAGGATAATTTCCCGAAAACTGTGGGTTACTGAGCGATGAAGATGATTAATGTATCCATTATGATCTCAGCAATGCAGCAGACATACCAGAGCAGACGGAATCTACGGATATTGGCGGATTATTGTTGATGTTAACAACAGATTCCACTGGACTGTACAAAGAGTAGATGATGGGGCGGGAAGTTCTGAAGATTCTAGTTACCTGAAACGTTGAGACGCGTCGACTAGTCAGTAGTTACCAACCGTGAGTATTTACTAGTCGATACGGTGTGGCAACCAAGTAGACTCGGTCTTCATCAGCACCGCTGAGAGAACCGTAAATTTCTCATAATTTATTTCTGAAGGCATCGTGTGCGTGTGTAATAAATAAGGCAATAAAAGTAGGCACTGTAAATGTAGTGGCAGTATAATCTTTATTATGAATTACTTCTAATAATTTTGCAACTGTTATAAGAATGAATTCAATATGAACCGTGGTAGCTCACAAAAAGAATATGATGGTCAAACCTTCCTCCAGTTGTCTACCATGTCTATAATTTCGTACTGCCGGATATTCCCGGAATACGAGTATTTATACGTTGTTGCGATTATTTAAGAGTTTATGAAGTTACGTAATATTTGCATCTCTAACATTACATACACACACCAAAGGAAAATGCAGAAGCTTTAGTAGCTGCTACTAGGGAGATTGGACTGGAATTAAGTGCAGATAAAACTAAGTACATGGTCATGCCTCGAGATCAGAATGCAGGACGAATTCAGAGTGTGAGGATTGATAATAGTACCTTCGAGAGGGTGGAAAAGTTTAAATATTTGGGAACAACTTTAACAAATCAAAATTCTATTGCGGAAGAAATTAAGAGCAGATTGAGGTCAGG
>Ga0123352_10006789_pt1 | contig 17599 bp, 8 predicted proteins | sample TergutLab28metaG_FD_89700 | JGI IMG/M metagenome (GOLD analysis project Ga0123352, IMG submission 89700) | Labiotermes labralis P1 segment gut microbial communities from Petit-Saut dam, French Guiana - Lab288 P1 | ecosystem: Host-associated > Arthropoda: Insects > Digestive system > Gut ... | reverse complement strand
GGAGATTTTGTTTTATTCTGTAATACGGGAAGGTTTGTGTATCGGATGCTTCAACTAGACATGTGATAGGGACACAGAATACTGCAAAACTAACAGAAACTACAGAACAGGAACGAAAACGAAGTTTCGTCATTAGTGGTGCGGTTACCCTCTTTGGTAAAATGAACATTCCCTTCACGAACACACAAATTTGCACGTAGAATTTATGTGCAGATTGGTTAAAACAGAAGCATATCAAGGACTTGTTACTAATTTCGTTGATTAACTCAAGGAGAATTAGAGGGGCGTAACTTTGGCATAAGCAGGATGGATGAGAAATTTGTTTGAAAGCTTAACTGTATAACCAGAGGGCAGAGGTCAGTTGGCTTATCAAGACGAAGATGAAAGGATAATATTAAAATGGATATTAGACGAGAAGTAATATAGGATATGAAGTGCCTATACCTGGCTCAGGATAGTTGCTCTTTGCAAGCTGTTTTGGACAACGAGATGAAACTTCGAGTTGAAGGTGACAGATAATCTTATTCAAAGGACGTAACCTTTACCGTGTAATTAATAAGTAATTACTTTACACATTAGGTACGAATTACTCGAAAAATTTTATAAAATCAAGGGTAACAGTTGCATCCTATTTGTAAGTCTCTTATGTTTTAAAATATTTCAATAAAATATTTATTTGGGATTCTTCTCAGAATTTTTAAAAAAGAATTAATGCCCGTGAATAACACAATTTTAAAATCACAATTTACTTCAGACCAAAATCAAATGTTACTGAAATTCAAAACACTGACTTGTCATATGAATGGCAAACACATTAGGCACCTTTAAGATCAACATGTTCAGTGAGAAATAATTTTAGTATGGATAATAATAAACAAGTAAAATGTACCTAGCCAGTCACATAATGCATGAACATTATCAACTGGAAAAGAAATTTCTCTACCAACTTTCAAAATTTCGGACCTACCTCACGTAAAACACATCATATTTTTCCATTACGAAGCCCGCACGGTTAATGGTGCCTATGAAAGTAATGGGTGTTTGTCCTCAAAATCATAGCGAGCAGATAAATATACCGTATGGGAAAGTCAGCATGTTTAATGTGAACATAATCATAAGTGCCTGTTGTAAACATTGTGCTTTGAATGGTAAGAGGACTAAAAATATCCTTTAGGATATTAAAAAATGTACGTCTCAAAATGCACAAGCAATTAAAATAGAGTATAATATTATTTGTGTCACACACTTTCATTCTAACATGAATTGAATATTAATTTATGAGGCCTAATTGCATAAAAGAAATTTTCGTGGAAATCCCATAAATAAATAACGGATGTGAGTCATATTTTGATGTTTTTAATTCGCCAGAGAAGTTGGTGAGGTGACTTCCGTTTGGGGAGGTAGAGGATGGAAACGTTTACTTCACAACTCATTCCTAATTAAAGGCTGGCTGGTGCGCCAGAACGTACCAGATCCCAAGGGCTTAATATTATTGACCACATCCCGTCGCTCCAACCTGAGCGCAGTTATCTTTTTTTTTTTTAGTCAGCAGGAGCAACATCTGTCTAATGAATCTTTTAGGGATGATATCAGAAAAGAGAAATATACTCCATTTTTAAAATACCTTGTCACTTTGTATGTGCGAAACAAAAGACGTAATAATGCAATTTGACATTGGTATACATTATGGGTCCGCAAAACAGGCAAATTACTGCTGTGTACAATAGGACAGTGTATATATATATATATATATATATATATACATACCATTTCCATTTTTTGTCTTTTTTGTCAGAAGGGAACGAGAAACAGTTTCTTTGTTTTTTTTGTCTAAAGAGCCTTGAATTCCCATTATTAGACAAATAAAGATATAATAATATATTATTATCATCATTATTATCACCTTTATGTAGGGTATATACAATTATATATCTGAAACGACCTATATTTCTAGGGTATGTAGTGTTGCAGTTGTACTGTACTTACAGTCTGTGCTACGTGTAGTGTTATTTCGCCCGTGAAATATGTTATTATTATTATTATTATTATAGACATGAAGACGTTATTATTGCAGTCTAAGTACATTAGAGACATTACTGCGTGAAACTAGAGATTGATCTTTCTTTACATCATTAATAAGAACCTTTGAATAAATTATTTAAAATGAAACTTCTATAAATTCGTGAGTACCTGTTCTCAGGTTCCGCCCACTGTTACTTTCTCCCCTGTTTCTTAGGTATAAACTCTAAAGAACGCCAATTTTAATTGCCTCCACACAAAGGCCGCTAAACCACAAAGCCGAAGTTAGGAATCTACCAGCACTGTAATTTTTAACTGATGCTGATTTTCACAAGGTGAAGCCAGTTTAAAAGGAGTTAGGAATCCGACGGACCGATACATGAAAAGAATAATTCGTCCAAGTAACATAATGAAGCCGGTCCCAGTGGCCGTGTGGTCTAAGGCGTGGGTCTGCGGCCGCTCCCTTGCTGGGATTGTGGGTTCGCTTCCCACCGGGGGCATGGATATCTGTCTCTTGTGAGTGTCGTATATTGTCAGGTGGAGGTCTCTGCGACGGGTTAATCGCTCGTCCAGAGGAGCCCTTCCGAGTGTGTTGTGTCTAAGTGTGATCGTGAAGCCTCGATAATGAGGACGCCCTGAACCACTAGCGACTCTTGCGCCATGGTAAAAATTAAAACTTATTGAAAGCAATTAACATACACCTAGTCCATTAAAATCCATTGACCAATTTCCGAGGAAAATGTAAGGATGGATGAACAAATAAATATTTAATTCTTATTATGCATTAATTTATAACTCCTCTACACATAAGGAATACCGAATAAGTAAATGTAAAATTACCTCCCTACCTGAGCACCTAGAAGGCTCCACAAATTCTGTACGCGTATTTCAAGTGTTACAAATTACAACATTAAAACATATTCTTTGCAATAATATAAACAGCCAACTAGATACAACAATAACAAATTTTATTGATAATTACAATCAGCTCAACATCGTCGGTGCATTATACCACAAGCTGTAAACACAGTATAGTACTTCTGAAGATGCGCGAAACTATCGCCCGAAACATGTTGAGCTGATTTAATTATCAAAAGATTTTTTATCGTTGCAGCTAGTGGGTTGTTTATATTATTGTATCAATGATGCACGGTCGCACAAACATCAAATATTCCTTGAAAGTCATGTCAAGAACTGTTACAAGTATACCTTCAGAAATAAATAAATAAACGATGAAACCATTCTGTAGTTTATATGATGTCACATTACAACAAAGTAAGCTAAATAAAAATAGGCACTGGTTCAGTGCATGAAGACAACAGGATAATGAAAAATTAAGTAAACTTCAATTGTACTAGTTAATTATGCAGTTCATTCCTCGAAACCAGAGCAGTGGATCTGGTGACTAGGCTACGGGCTAGATGATACGGGATTCGCAACCCACTATGAGAAGGACAATTTTGCTTCTCTATAAAGTCCACACCGGCTGTGGGACGAACCCGACTCCCATTCAGTAGGCGTCGGAGACCTTTCACCCAGGGTTAGAGAGACCAGGTGGGAATCGAGCAGTCAACTCGATTCTCTTGCCAAGATTTAGACGAGCGGAGCTATATTTCGTCTTCTCCTATATATCTTTACGGCCACTACACTTTGTCAGTCAGCACCTCAAGGAGAGAACATTGCGGTTCAATTAGAAACATTATGCGGCTAATTAATCGTAGAAAAATATCTGCTGCTAAGCAAGAGAACACATAAATACATTGTAGAACTAATAGAGAATATTTAGTTTTAACCCTGGAGGTATAAACATAAACTTTTTCTTTATGGCGTAACATCTCTAGTTGGCCAGGATTCCTCAATACGGAAACTTCGCGATCACACTCAGACACATCACGCTCGGTAGGACTCATTTGGACGAGTTATTAGCCCGACGCAGAGACCTCTACCTGACAACACAGCACTCAGAGAAGACAGATATCCATGTCACCGGCGGGATTCGAACCCACAATTTCAGCAAGCGAGCGGCCGCAGAACCACACCCTAGACCACGCGGACACCGGGATCGCACACCTTAGATCACGCGGTCACCGGCATCGGCATGCATCAAATACTAGTGCTTACAAAATTGATAGCAAAAAACACCTCTTTGCTTCTGAATTGTCAGTTTCTCTAACCCAGGTATCGTATCGTTCCTGAAAGGACAAGCTGTCGTAACCCATACAATTCGTCAAACTGAGATTCCCGCATTACTAGACAGCTGGGTTATAATCACGCCTTCTGTCAAAATGTTTTGTCCACGAACAAACTGCTTGCTTTTATATTTCCGTAAAAACATAACACGCTTAAGTGTTAGTCTGTAGAGTTTTGGAAAAGTTTTTTCTGTCTCCTTTAAAATCGTGTTTCGGTGGGTTACGACAAATTTGAGTTGCCTGAAAGATATATGAAACTTTGCAGTGTAATTCATAGTGATCTCAGACAGTGGGGGGTCAATTTGTACGTACATTCATGGTGTTACTCACTTGCTAAGGGGACCGCGGTAGCACAGTGGTTAAGGTTTTGTACTACAAATCGGAAGGTCGCTGGTTCGATCCCAGCTGGTGTCATTGGAATTTTTCATTGATATAAAATCCCTCCGATCGTACTATGGCCCTGGAGTCGACTCAACCTCTAACAGAAATGAGTGTCAGGTGGTAAAGGCGGCCGGTGCATAAGGTTGACAAACTTACCACCATCCTGTGCCGTTGTCATGAAATCTGGGAACCTTAACTTCCTGGAACCCTCTGGGCCACTCCAGGCCTGTAACGGGACTGCTTTACCTTTACCTTACTCCCTTGCTAAGTTCAAAACTTTTCATCTTCAATCGTGTCATTAACTTCAGACAACAAATTCTGTCGGTAAACAACACATTACAGTTATCAGGAAGAGCCCTGGTATTGTTTGCCAGAGACCGCACAGTTCACATTTGTACCTCACAGCGTCATGCTATAACATCAGGCCAGAGTTTTAGGAGCATAGGCTTCATAATTAAGTAATAATTCATCGATGAGTACCTCAGTAATTTATTAATTAGAATATCTGATGAGCCACTACTGCTGATACGTTAAGCGACATTTGACATGGAAATTTCAAACACTAGTAGAATTAATGACAGTACCTGTGTTACATGCGTAGGTAATGGCAGTAAAATTTTGGCCCCTTTCCAATCTACTGTCACAGGACTCATCCCAAAAGATGCAGTTTTTCGAAAAATTAGACCCTATTTTGTCACAGAGCTGTCGAATTTGTCGTATATCCGGAAGGTGACGGATTTGTATTTAGGTCGGTACCCTGACTGTCCGAATTCACGTCTCTCTCGATTTACTCATTCTCTTCAGGCAGTTCCAGAATTTTTACTCAAAATATGTTACAGCCATGTTATACCACACGTTCCTTCATATAATTTGCACTTCGTCGTGACATTCAATGTTGTACATTCTAAGTAACTGACGTGCCGTTAGGTAAGCCGTGCCACAAAGAGGTATATTACTTCTACCGTTAGAATTATTAATATTATGCACTACTCAAATTAAACACACAAAATTTTTAATCTCATTCTCGACTTAAAATTTTCTAAGTACCACAATTACTTCCCTTAACTCTTAAAATTGGTATGAATCAGGCAACCTTTGTTGTACTCATATGAACAGTGCGTTAACTAGTAATTAAAAAATAATCGACGAGTTACAGACGCAGAGCGGAATTTACAGGAAACAATTTTCCGATTCCTAAATTAAACGCGATGAATTTCAAAAATAGTTAATGAGGTTCAAACTACTAGATGTGTTTAGTCCTTTTTTTAAATCAAATCATTCAGGTTAGCTGGAATATACTTTTTGTTTAATTTATATTTGCTTCATTTCAAATAACTTGTTTTAATTAAAATTATCATTGAACTTGGTTGGATTTATTTTCATTTATTTCATTAGTGTGATTAATTTCAAAATTGAAAGCATGTACAATATTAGAAAGCAATACTCCAAACTGCAGTTCAGTTGGTCTACTGCGGTGCATTACGTTTTATATAATTACTCAAGCTCCTTCAAAAACAGTTATTTGCGGAACTAATGAAGTCACGGATAAAATATTCTGTTTACAGATTAAAGTAAACTAAATATGCGCGATAATTTCACAAAAATAATTAGTCTTTACGTTTGTACGTAACGAAATAGGAAACAAAGGGTAAGGTTAGTTCGGTTTTAAATGAATCTGCCAAAATTTTTTATGTATACGTTTCACTGTTCCAGCAGAGGAACTAAATTTACAGCCAAGATCGAAGGACACAATTAAAATAAAACTGGGATAAAAATAACATGAGGTTTGGAGATGGATTTAATTCGCCCTTGATCTTGTTCGTTGGAAGTTGGAAGCGGGAAATCTGAGGCGTTTTTTTCTCTTTGTTGATATGTTTTCCTTTCCAGAAACGGAAAAGTAAGTGCTCTATTTCAGTATTCTGTTGTTGTGCACTTTTGTGTTTCCTCTCTAATTCAAGTTCTGCGGGGACCGCGGTAGCACAGTGGTTAATGTGCTGTGTTACAAATCGGGAGGTCGGTGGTTCGATCCCAGCTGGTGTCAGTGGATTTTTCATTGACACAAAACCCTTCCGATCGCGCTATGGCCCTGGGGTCGACAAAACCTCTAACAGAAACGAGTACCAGGAGTATTTCCTGGGGGTAAAGACGGCCGGTACGTAAGGCTGACAACCTTACCACCATCCTGTGCCGTTGTCACGATCTCTGGGACCCTTAACTTCCTGGAACCCTCTGGGCCACTCCAGGCCTGTAATGGAACTGCTTTACCTTTAATTCAAGTTCTGCACATCTAAGCAAATTTTCAAGAATCTTCGCACGAATCGTAACATTAAATGCCATCATTCCTAAAAGCCACGATGTTTTGATTACCCACAGCCATAAATAAAGACATGGGGAAAGACGCAAATATATGAAGCGTAATTGGCACTATTACGACTCATAGTCCTGAAATTACGAAAAGAAATAGACCAGCAAGTTTACTAACTTTCTATAGTTAACATTTTGTTTAATGTAAAATAAAAACATGGTTACTATAAGAAATGTTTTACCTTCAAAATCTTTGATTTTAGCATAAAACATTGGATCTACATACCGCTCACTGAATGCATTAGCAGCAAAACCCCAGAATTTCCGATTCGGAGTTAATACTACGACTGATCTCACATATACAACAACTAAATCAGACAGCAATGACTTCTAGCAATGTAGTCTCAACTAACAAATGTGCCGGTATTGTTGGAAGTAATTATTATATTCTTTAGCTATCAAATTTGGGTTGTGCTACTATTTCGTTCAGTGAGAGATACGTGTCATTTGACGTTAATTTATATTATTAAGTTATTTGAGCATGGACTGGGTAACTCAGTCGGTATAGCGACTGACTAAGGGCTGGACGGTCCGGGATCGAATCCCGGTGAGGACGAGATCTTCGCTCCTCCGAACCGGCCCTGGGGCCCACCCAGCCTCCTGTAAATTGGGTACCTGGTCTTTCCCGGGGGTAAAGTGCGGCCGGGGCGTGCTGCTGACCACTCAACCCCTTCTAGTGCCGCGGTCATGGAAGAGTAGAGCTATACCTCTACCCACCCTCTGGGCCATACCGGGCCTGTAACGCGATCACTTTACCTTTACCTTTACTTTATTTAACCCTTTAAACGCCGAGTTAAATCCAATCTGCCTTCTGCTAGCGTTACTCGGAGATCACCATGTTCTCCACATTTGCAGGTAAAGGGTTAAGCACTATGTATGTCATACTGGTTTCAAGTAAACAAAAAAATAACAATGATACGCAACTTTAGGCTATTTGTGATCAACGTATAGTCGACATAGTGTAAATTTAGGAAAGAAGTTCTTCGTAAAGCATAGAAGTCTGTAAAAGTAAACTAAATTAACCTCTGCTAGACGAGAAATGGATAGGACGCAACGTCAGTACTAAGAATAACACTCTGAAATCTACTGCTTCGTTCAAAGTATGTTGCACAAACAACAAAGGAATGCCTAAATTTGCTGCTTGCTTCTTCCAACCTGCTTTTTCAGAATGTGTCCGATCATTCTTAACGTAACGAGACAGAAATAAAAACGACCTTCGAGAAATGTATAAGCATAATAATTTAGTGGACCAACATAAAGTCAAATAATAAAAGGAATCAGGGAAGAAAGGATGAGGGGAAAGCATAGACAGTGAAATATTGTCTTCCTAATTAACATTATACTCCTGTACGTGACATAAATGTAGATGGTGAAGTGCAAAAAAAATTAATGGAGTATAAATTGTCCCATATTTGTATTTAAACCGAGTACTGTATGAATATGAAACATGGCTGAAGTAAAAAAAACAAACATTAGAGTCTATATTAAGTTCACTGGAAACAGATTTAAATATGTTAATGTCAAATTAATCATTCTGTATGACTTAATTGGTCATGAGATTTGTTAGTCGGTCTGTCGAATATTCCAAGCTTCCTCTTATTATGCGTTGAACAATGTAACTAAATCCAAAAATAAAATCTAAATATATAAAATGTATAGCGAGGCAATACCATTATTGTTGAAACATGCATTGCATTGCACAGAAAAGTGTTTATAAAACTATAATGGTATCGTTTTCACACGACTTCCAACAACCTGTGAACCCATCAAGTACGAAGAAGCACGTCAACATCCATAATTACGTCCAGGCTGGTAAGACTGTATAGATGTTGTATCACCTCTGTGCTTTTTGACAATGCTGGCAATAAGAGTGAACAGTCACGTGCCATTCTTGATTAGGAATTAAAATAATGCAGAATTCGCTGAACCTAAAATGTGCTATTAAAATGTTGTCATTCCAGAAAACTTAAAAATTGGAGAACCGAGAATGAATCTGCGTTGTATACAGTTAAAGAAGCAAAAATGGATCTGCAATGTATGTATATATGTATATTTATACACACACACACACACACACACACACATATATATATATATATATATATGTAACACAAAGTTGAGCACAATAGGGTTTGAACCACGAAGGTGTTTTTATAGAAGGGAGGAAACACTCAAATTTTATATTGATCTTTCTTTTAACTGATCCAGTCAACATGCACTACACAACAACACTACCAAAACTAATACTGTAATATCATACAGGAACATCGTAAAGACAGTCTTCAGGCGAGTGAGGTTAATTAATTTCCGCTCTCACGCTGGCACTAATCGTAATGATGCGTTCCGCGTCACGGGGTTCAGCCATAGATGGTAGAGCCCTGTGTGAATCAAATCAAACATAAATTAGTAGCGCTGTAGAGTATTTAGCAGAGGGCTCTGTTTGCGTGTGACCCAGTTTCATTAACCACAGACACGCGCTATGGAAATGGCGCTTCCTGGATTACTGTAAAATGGAATAAACAGGTTTTACTTCTGCAGCTAGAATAACATGGACAACGTCCAGTTCAGTCGTATATATCAAAAAGCTGGAATGTGCTTTTTTGGTAAAGGCTGTTTCCATCACTTCAGCTCATTTTATGAAACATTCGAGAAAAATCCATGGCGCACAGCCCTGGTTCAGATTTTCAGATTACTTTCAGATTCCGTCACGCAGTCAATAAATCCTTTGTCTTCTACGAAACTCGAAGTTTCATTATCATGTTCACAGAAAAGGCGCTGGCACTTTATCCTCGCTAAAAGATTCTCATTCATAATCTCAAAGAAGGGTTCTTTATAGTTAATTTAACTGCTGTCTTTGCTTGTGTACCATCAACGTTGTTTCTTACTTGAAGTATTAATGAATGAAAATTGTTTCTCTTTTTTACCCCATTCTTGATGCATTTAAGGCCAAAACGTCAAATCTGGGCCCTCCCATCAATAACACTTAAATAAGAAGTTTCCATCTAAGAGCAATTTCAAGGCCGCACCTTTCCATAAAGCAGTGACTTAACACTTACACAAAAAGACGAAATATACAGCGAGGTGTTTTCGGTTCTTTTCATCAACGAGACCTCTCAGAAGGTTGTAACTTTTAATGCAGTGTGCTCATACTTTTCATTATTGTTAACAATTTTGCATGCGTTACAGATTATTATACGTTTCTTTTGATTCTGTCATTATATTTATTTGGACGAACTACTCTTTATGTCCATGTTCATATTTAAAGTTGATATGACAGACAAAACGTAAAAATCTTTACTCCGTTGGAATATTTTGTAACTTCTTTCCAAAAAACAATATTTCGAGCATAGTGTTAGGTGTATTTATAATTATCTACAACCAAGTTTCTTGTTCTTTACATAATGAATGAATCATGAATATTTTAACTGAATACTTAAATTTCCTTTATATTGTATGTAACAAGCAAGTCGTACGAAAGAATGAAGCAGATTATTCTAGTTAGAGACAGTCGTTATCGATTCAACTGTATAACAAAACAATTTTTATGTTTTGTCACAGGAACTAAAGGACGTAAACCCAATAGCACTTTTTGCTCTGAATTGAAATATGCTGTTAGGTTTTTCTGTAAGGCAAGGATTTTAAGTAAGGCGCGGTTGAAGTTTGAAGAAAACATTATATTGCAGAAAGTATGCTTTAACTAAAATGTAACACAGGATGATTTTGTGCTATACGAGGGGAGACACAAAAATAACGAGAATTTTTTATGGAGGGGAAAGGGGTGGTACTTCCGTCTGCTCCCACTTGGTGCGTGTACGTGACTGCCCTCCGCATCAGTTGGCCAAGCGGCTTCCGTGAGATTTTTTTCTTGAGCCTCTGTCATTGTTTTCGTCGATTTTTCGATGGCAGACTTAAAAGAACAACGTGTTTGCATCAAGTTTTGATTCCTTTTGGAGAAACCAGCAGCAGAAACTGTCACAATGCTTCGAGAGGCTTTTAAAGAAGAAGCTTTGAGCCAGGCAAGGGTTTACGAATGGTTTTCTCCGTTCAAACGTGGTGATATATCACTTGAAGACCAATCGCGATCTGGGCGTCCTTCAACAAGCAGAACCGAAGAAAATATTTTAAAAATTCGCAATGCGATTTTTGATTGTCGTCGAACAATCGACGAGTTGAAAGCACTGATTGGAGTTTCGTGGAGCTCATGCCAACGAATTTTAACGGCAGAACTTCACATGAAATGGATTGCTGCGAAATTCGTTCCTCGCTTGCTTTCGGAGGATCAGAGAGCCAATCGTTTGGATGCGTGCCGTGAAATGAAAGATCAACTGAAAACTGATCCAGACTTTTTGTCCAAAATCATCACATTTTTTTCCTGTTTCCAAGAATGAAGAGGGGTCTTAAAGGAAAACGTTTTCAGAATGTAGAGGAGGTGAAGGAGAAAACGACGGAGGCACTGAAGGCTATCACTTTGCAAGAGTTTCAGAACTGTTTTTAACAATGGAAAAAGCGGTGGGATAAGTATATTGATTCTCAAGGTGAGTATTTTGAGGGTGATTAAGTTTTGAAAATGTTCAAAGAAATATACGATTTTTTAAAATAAATTTGTCGTTATATTTGGGTCCCCCCCCCCTCGTAATTTGTCAGTAGAACATCTCTTCTAAGTGTACAGCAATAATCAACCAATATACGGGGAGTCCATTCGCCTTGGTACCGCCTTTCCATAGTCGAAATGTCCTTGTGAAATCGTTCTCCTTGCTCATCCCTCAATGTCCTGAGATTTTCTAGCAATAAGTCTAAGCGACAATCTAAGAAAAACACTTTTGAAAGCACATCATACCCCATCGCTTTGTAGGATTGTATAAGATCAGCCTCTATATCAGTATAGTTGTCTGCCTTATGGGTTCCTAAAAAAGAACTAGTTGTGATATTTTTTCATGATTTCCAGGCTGCTTTTTCAACTTCACTTAGTTGGTCTTCAAATTTTACGTTCTGTATTCAATCTCTCATTCGAGGTCCAACAAATATTCTTTCTTTGATTTTACAATCACTTATCGTAGGAAATAAAGCTCATGACACTTCTCAATTAGCGGGTTAATAGTTCGCGTCTGAGATCCGAAAGCCAGTTCACTGCATACGAAAAATAAAGTGTCAGAATATTTTAAACACTTACTTGCAATGACGAAAATGTAACGAAAACAATAATTTACACAAAACGCTTCACTGAAAAATAAAACACAACACTTGCAAATTATCACAACGCAGTCCGGCACACCACTAGCACTGCAGTGTTCCTCAAGCAGAACTTACTGTTAAATTCGTGTCCCAGCATGTCTAAGCTCTACAGTCTGACTGTCTGTGATTGGGCTAACAAGAATACTTTCTTTATAATGTTTACATTTTCATGCCCATGCCATGTTCGAAATATAATAAAGTGCCTCAGCCTCATTTCAAACACATTCGTAACCTGGAAAAAAAAAATAAATTCGCTAAAATTGATTTTAAAAATTTTGTCGCACAAAAATATGAGTGATATAGTAACTCTAATAAAGTATTTTAAATCAGCGTGGAAAAATACGTAAGAAACACAAACTGGTTTTAATATGGCAAACATGTTTGCCGGTGTTACTGTTACCGACTACTATCAACAGTAACCATGTTAACGTTATCAACCAAAGTAGTCATAAATATATATTGGTCTTCACACAAGGTGCTTTTCATTTTTTCGATTTTGATCCGCGATGAATTTTCTGACACCCTTCAGTAAAAGCCCCTCCACAGTATAATTTTCACTAAAGGACTCCGTCCAGCGGAAGCAGATTTCTTCCACCTGGACTCAAGTGTGGGCAGGCGGGCTGCCAGAGGGTCAAACTTGAGGCAATTATCAATCGCTTTTCGTAAACGTGTGAAAGTGTCTAAAGGTGTTTCTTCTCCCTGATAGTTATATTGAATATGCAGACGTACTTTGTTTGCAAAGTGAAGATTTTTGTTGACAACATATTTGGAATGTACTGTAAACAGAGTGCCGCAAGGGGCTAAGGAAAGCATATTTTTAAAATAAAAAGGGTAAATTTACTGTAGTTGCTTTTCCATGGCCTTCTGAAAACTTGACTTTTGGGTTTTCAAAAAATTTCTAAATATACGAACGCGAAACCAATAAACAGTATTTCATTATCATTACAATGGTCTCTATATAAGGGGTGTTTAGCGATTCAGTAAAAGTACCCACTTTTACATGCAAAGTGCTCATTTAGAATGTTGACTCTTCACACGCCACATTTTCTTCTATTTTGATAGTTCTATCGTCAGTTCCAGTTAGAAGAGTGTCTTGATATGGACAAAGACTGTATAATAGTATAAACAACCAGTTAGATGTAACAATAACAATTTATTAGTAATTTCAATCGGCTCAACATATTTCGGACGATAATTTCGCCCATCCTCAGGAGCACTAGATGCATTATACCATAAGCAATAAACACAGTCTAGTGCTCTTGAGGATGGGCGAAATTATCGTCCGAAATATGTTGAGCTGATTGAGATTACTAATCAATAGTTATTGTTGCATCTAGTTGGTTGTTTATACTAATGTATCAGAGATGCACGGTCACACAAACGTCAAAGACTGTGTACTTCCAAACCTTCGCTACTAGCAATCATGGAAAATTGTAGCAAATCCCGTGTGTTTAAAAGAGAGTGTTCAGTAAAATATCTTCGCTAGCGACAATTGACATGAGCTGCTTTCCGTAATGACTTACGAATTTCACCAAAATTAACTGTAGTTATTATAAATATAATTACATTGCACGCTATTCAAGTACTTTATTTTGCTATTCACGTTACAAATTCAAACCTACTAAACTCCGAGGCATTTGTAGACCTTAGCAGTAACAAGTAGCTGATGTAAAGGTAGTTGTTAATTCTTAGAGCTGTTAAACGACTTAGGGATAAAAAGCTGTTTTGTTCAGCATCCAAACTGTGAGGTCTTATGAATATATATATATATATATATATATATATATGTCGAAAACGCCAGTCAAATGTTTTAATTGCTTTGACACAAGAGCTAAGAAAATGAATACAATTGAATAACATACGTAAGTTCTACGTCACGCGAAGTACAGAAGTTTTCTCTATGTAACTAATTAATTTCAAACACTGAATGGGTAAGATAAAGCTGCGTAGTAGCAAAAAGTGTGTTTCTTGTTGCTGATACAATAACCCAGCAAACTACTGAAAAGAAAATGGGATTTCGTTTCTATAAATACGTAAGTAAGTACTAATTCAGTTTTCAAATCTGTTTTTGGATTTCAGACGTAACGTTTCTTCCTGGATATGTGTCTGTAGGCAGAACCCGAAGTATCAACATGAATAACACCAAAGTCCGCGATTAGAGATGGTCCTAAAGCAGATACCTCTACCTTCCAGCCTCAGAAAATATTTAACTTCTATCAATTTTATGCTGTTTCCTCTTTGGTTCTCTTGCAGATCAGTTTACCAAACAGTGTATTTAAATATTGTAAGCAGGATTCTTTTTCCTATTCCATTAATTTCTGTTTCCTAGAAATTCTAGGTGACTTGTATAAACCGAACACTCGCAATTCACAAGTCTGTAGTCATAATAAACCTTAGAGTGATACCAAAGGATTAGCTTCTGTCTATATTAATACGGACTCTCGAATTATGTCGGTTTATTTCTGTGAAGAGCAACGGAGCACAGACGATGCAAGCCTGGGTAGACAGCAGAGCGGGTGTAAAGTCATGACAAGGACAGAAATGCCTCTGGGTATAATGCAAGGTGTTGAATGGAAACAAAGGTTGTGGAAGCAGTGCTGTTCAATTTAAGACCCTGTCTCAGTGCTACCTTCAAATTGTGACATAAGTACCGTCAAATGTATGTCGGTATTGCCGGTGTTCGCTCAAAATCTGCTAGTTGCTACTTCAGAATACTCTTTATGAACATGCCACTGACGTTGTATTTTTACGTAAAATGTCACTACATTTCACGATGATAGTCGTTTATATCTGAAACGCAGATCAGTTAAAAAGACAAATGGTAGTGTCTCATGACTCGTAACTTCCCGCAGTATCTAACATTCGACATCGAGCATAAAAGCAGAGGCGCCGTTCCTCTGGGCGGAGACGAACAGTATTTAATTGCCCTACCAAGGAACAGATGAATTGGATACAGAAAAAACACAGAATAGTCCTGCAGTAACAACTTTCGTTGTCATCTTTACAGATACATCCTTGATGCTTAGGCTTTTCTTGTTTTTACGACACCAAACGAAGAGCAGCGGAAGGCATCTTTGTTGTTAAGGCCCTGTAACGTGTTTCACCGTGGGTCGCCATATTTTGAGACACAACAAGACATCCAGGCAGAATTTGTATTAGATTTAAATGTATTTTACAAATATTGCACTTCTGGACAGACTGGTTAATTAATTCTTTACATAATGCTTTATTATACACCTATTTAATTACACAGTCTCATGTAATAATTTATTGAAAGTGATTCGTCACTTGATATGGATCCGAATGACTGTTGAATGTATCTCACTAAACGGTGTTAATTTTACGTCCCTGCTTTTTGTAAACTTAAGAATTATTAGCTTCCATGCAAGGACTATTTTCTAAGTTTTGATTTCTAGAACAGAAGCGTCTTTTTGATGCAAAGTATCAGTAGAAATGTTCCGGGTTTGGGGAAAATCAGCAATACATTTTACAGGATTCTATTGTAATTTTTTAATTTATTATGTTTTATAGAATAATAAGTTTTTTAAAATAAAGTTTCTCGTGGATATTTTTGGGAATGTTAAGTCGTCAATATTAGCTACGAGTTTTAACCGCCAGTTTTATTTTTACCAATTTTTCTTCACTAATGGCACCTTTATAACAGAACATCACAAGCACTGTATTAATCTTAGCGTACTTTGAAAAGAAGTTTTGTTTTATAGTCGGGAAGTTCTGATGACCATGCTTTTTATGTTGTGATGAATTTCTGGTAATTTTTTACGTATTCTGATAATGGAAACATCAAAATATGGCAAAACATATTTTTAAGTATCATCGCTTTATTTGTCTTTGTCTTCCTTTTGTGTAACGATATGGGACTAAACGGAGTGCTTCCTAATTTTTGTACCCAAATGCCGAAATATTACTAAATATTCTCTCCATACAACCAATAAAACTCGATAAGTGATAGAGTAGCCAACAGTGCAAACATTCTGACTTTTGTGATAAGACGTCTGCCCTCCATAAAGTGTGATCCACTGCTACATAAAATGAAAAATTACAGTTTTTAAGCCACTTCCTATTCACGTGTTAAAATGCCGTAAATATTGTTAAGAACCGATAAAAATTAAGTTACTAAATTGTGATCTGGAAAACGAAAGGGAAATATTAGTGTTGTGTTTGAATATGCACTATTGATTTTGACAGCAAAAGAAATTACAAGTTTTATTTCAACTAAAATTTATAAATAATAAAAATGGCGTCCTTTAGAGCGGCACAATCTAAATTTGAAATTCAGAATTCTAAAAAAAAAAAGTAAGTAAAAATTTCCTATTTAAAAGTTAACGTCCAGAGAAATTTTAAAAAATATAATATTATTAAAAAATATTTTTTCCATATAACCTTATCAAAGAAATTTCAGTGACACAAAATCTATGTCTCTGTGGAGAAATTTGTGCATACTTTATGGACTATTCTGAATGTGGGTGAATGCTTCAGATGAGATTAGTTTTTATTACTTGCAGTCGTACACAGTGAACGAATGTTACCGCTAATCTTCGTCACTTTTATGGAAAACAAAACTGTTTACCTGAAAGTCAGTTAAGGGGTTTAAGTAATTTGCGATTCTAAACATAACAAACCAATTAAACCAAATTCACTCATTTAACTAACATAAAACGAAGTTTGTAAGGGAGTTTTCTGCATATCTCAAGATTACATCCAACATGTCCCCGTCGCGTTTCAATGCAAAATACAACGCAAGCCTTACCTTACCTCCACCGCCTCCGACTGCAGAAACACACTGATCTACGCGCACAGGAATTCGCGCACTCTCCTGTCCCGTGACAAGTCTAAGCTTACTAAGGCTACCTAGGTCTGAAGCTGGAGACTTGAAATTACTCCTGCTGCACGATTATAGCAATAGCTCAGGTGTACAGGCTTCATTCGTCACAGTGTAGGTATCTCCTGTTAAGGGAGATTGGAAATAAAGTTGGGTGGATTTAAAGAGGTTCATCCTATAGCTTTAGCTGAAGGAATTTAAATATATATATATATATATATATATATATATTCATGCAATACCGAAGTTTTAGTTGCACACTCCACAAGGGTCAAGAAATTATTACGAACCCCTGAACTTCTCATAAGAATATTGTTTTAAATTTGGTATATCTTTCTGAAATTTTTCTACTAAAGGGGACGCTAGCATATCAAAGATTCCCAATCGTTCTTAAGCATAGCAGACGCCGTCGCCTGTCGAGGGAAGTGTTGCCTAAAGAATTCGCCCTCAGTCTGTCTGTCTGTCTGTCTCTTTCTCTGTCTCTCCCCCTCTCTCTCTCTCTCTATATGTGTGTGTGTTTGTGTGTGCGTGCGTGTATATATATATATATATATATATATATATATATATATAT
>Ga0123352_10006784_pt1 | contig 17607 bp, 11 predicted proteins | sample TergutLab28metaG_FD_89700 | JGI IMG/M metagenome (GOLD analysis project Ga0123352, IMG submission 89700) | Labiotermes labralis P1 segment gut microbial communities from Petit-Saut dam, French Guiana - Lab288 P1 | ecosystem: Host-associated > Arthropoda: Insects > Digestive system > Gut ... | reverse complement strand
GACCAACCCCCCCCCCCCCGAGCAGACCGGGACATGAACCCACAGTGCAGCAAGGGACACCACACAAGCACACGCCCACACACATAAATACAGAGACACTACCCATCAACTAAAGTTTCGATGATTTCGACGACCACGTTATACATGAAAAGAATGGCGTTTCCTAATCTGCTGCGTACGTTTTGATAGGACTTTTAATGTGTGAACTGATTTCTTGCTCAACCATTCTGCCTTCATTGATACAAAATACTGTTGGTTTCTTCTTGCATCAGAACATTTTCAAAAACCCACTACAAACAGGAGTTATATGCTGACGAATTTCCTTTAATGCACTCCGGTAACTTCCTTCAGCCTAAAGCGGGCTGTAAAATACTAATTATATGTATATTAACAGAAGTGAGAATAAACTGATTGATAATTGAAAATAGTGCAAATACTGTTTAATTAATATCGGTTTAATTTTTGGGCTGCTTCGCAGAATTGCAGAAAGCGACTATTAGATTCGTCATGCCTGTCTGTCTGTCTGTCTGTCTGTCTGTCAGTCTGAATGGAACAGAACTCGGCTCCCACTTGGCGGACTTTTATGAAATTTGACATTTGAGAATTTTTCGACAATCTGTCGAGAAACTTCAATTTTCATTAAAATCGGACAAGAACGAGTATTTTACTTTGAGACCCATATACATTTTTGATCATATCTCGCTCAATTCTTCTTAGAATGAGAAATGTTTCACACAGAAGTTGTAGGAAAAATCAAAACATATTTTATGTTCAATAACATCTTTCAAAAACAGCGCCGTTTGTGAGATAAAGTAGAAAAATATTGTAGTGCCGGACAGGCCACAGATGACAACATGGCGCATGCGCATTGTATGCTGGATACCTAAGGCTACAAACATACATTCACAATTTGTAATACTTATTGATTTTCCACTACAACAATCGTTGCACGAAAGCGCCTCCATACTACGTTATACGTTCTTCACCTGTCTTGTTCTAAAATAAATGTAAAAGTGTTATCAAGATTCTTAATTAAAAAAAAAGTCTCTACCTCCACACGTCTCACTATTTTGAAAGTATTCACTCGTTATGTTGCTGTGCTCATCTTTCCTTTCTGTCCAAAGCTTCAACAACTCCTCGTGTTTTAATTTTTTATTCATCTGGTAACAATTGTGCTGAAATTTTCATAGTTTATTATAAAATATATAATAATAAAGAGATAATAGGTACACGTATAGGAGTATAAAGTGCACATTTATAAGCATAACGTACAGAACCTGTAAGCTTGATTAGTCATCCACACTCAGCTTACTTTTTATTAAAACTGACGGCAGTGGGCATTCAAAATTGTAGACTGCATGTTAAACCGCATTCACAAATTCTGTACGTACATGACATTACTTTATGCAATCGTTAGTAACTTCCAGAGTAGCATGTATTGGCTGTTAAATTATTTACAGGCTAATAATAAGGCTCAAAGGTACATAACAATGAACCAAAGCAGCTGGATCGACTCATATCAATTTTGTAGTTCTACAAATAATGGGCTTCACATTTTTTTAATCAAAATTCAGCGCAATATAAATTGATACAAAAATTACCTCTTTCTCATGAAATATTACGATTTTAATTATCTCACACATTACTTAACTCTATTTCTATGCACCACAATCAAATCACTTATCAAATTAAATTGTCTCCGTAAACATAATTAACAAAACCATTACCAGGGATTGTGCACAAAGTACCTTTCCAAACCGCTGCTACTATCAAGGCTCTGTTTTAATTAATATGCCAACCAACACATGTACTTAATAAAATACAACTTAGGAAAAATATTTCTCACCTACATGTTTCGGAACCGGGGTGTCATCCTCAGATCAAAGGAATACAAGCATCGCCCTCGTTGGGACAATTAAAACATTAAGATTCTAAAAGACATAAAATTAAAACGTTATGGTATTAAAACTGTGTGATAGCCGCTCCAGGTGCAAGTTCGTAGCCATTTATCTACCGTAGGCAGCATGTTGTAAACAGATATCTGTCTGGATCTGTGTGATCCGACGAGACCTCGTCCTGTAAATATGTTAGCGTTGTTAATTTATGTAACTGAACATATATTAATATTATTGACGGAAAATGAATTTATGTAACATAATGTAGAGTAAAACAAGCCAGCAGTCCGCGACTTCGAAATTTGTTCACCTGTCGCTTAATTTGACTGTGCAGCGCCGCAGACGGACATCAAACCAAGGTACCCTGGACCCTATTCTACACTAGAGTCGCCCGGTTCGTCCCCGGCAGCCTGGTACACAGTTGTTATATCTGATAACTGACTGCGGGACGCAACTAATACTCCGACCCTTTGCAGCCAGGGATGCAACTGATACACAGCCGTTATCTGAAAACTGACCTACTTAACAAATAATAAGCTGTGGGCCACACTTTTTCTGTTATAAGCTTTTTAAAGTCGCTTAATTCTCCAATAAGCTTTGTGCTTCGAAGACAGTTGATTGAACGGCGACTGACAAACAAGCCGGTTTTGATGCTGGACGTGCTTCTTTTATCACTTAAGAGTTTTATTAAAATAAATGTTGCTTGGATTTCGAAATATCGGAAAGACTGACATAGTTTTAATGATAAGACTTTAACCCGATTGCAGGAGCCGGGCCAGCTACTGAAACACTTTATATGACAAGTACACTCCAGACTAAGGAAAATATTCGTCATACTCTTATAAAGTATGATTTAGAGTTTGTTTCTTGTGCTTCTTTTACTTTGACCAAGTAACTATAGTCATTCTGGCTAAATGCTACTTTCGGATCTGAACCTCAAATTTTCCGCGAAATTTATTTAGGTTTACATCGATAAAATATTACCAGACGTTAAACAAACTCATATTACCTTACTGTCACAGAATATAATCAGCTACATAAAAAGGATGCAATTTATTAAACAATATGTGTTCAATATTCAACTGAGACTCTGTCTAATAATGTGTATTTATGACGAGTTCTTTTCCTGGCTGGCCAAACTCAAGTGGAGGAGTCGAAAACGCCTCCTTTCACACCAGACCTCTTCAATACGCATACTTTTATTAGCACGGGAGAGCAGAATATAAAACTCACTGTACAATTAAATAGAAAAGAAAATACTTTCCGATTACATGCAGTGTATTTGTATTCTTGTGGGTAGAATTAACTGGCAGTAATAGATATAATTTGCAATAAATAAATATGTAGTTCAGAGTGGATCGCAAAATCTCAAAAACCAGACTCGTATATGGCGTACAGTCTTTCTCTCAGGGATAGGGTACGGTCACGTTCGTCAATCGTTGGTCCAATAAAGTCGATACATGCAAAGAATCACATTTCTTTGAAACTGGAAGTAGGGTTGTGACGTGAAAGTAAGAGTGCTGAGTGTGTACAAAACACGTGGGTATACCAGAAGAACTGGAATTTATCCTTGAATTCCGATGTAGTGTTTTTAACGGGAAGCAAACAAGAAAGGAAAGGTAGAGGAGTATGAAGGATTCTTTCCTCAACAAAGGCTTTCATGGAAATATTCTGAGAATGAACTAAAAGAGAATTATTTGGAGAGAGGTTTGTGGGAGTTATGCAAAGGCACCGTGACTACCACAGATATGAGTATCGAATTATAAGTTCACTGATGAGTGACGAGTTAAAAAGTTATTTTTATGAAGCGGTCGTGACCTATTCTAGATAATAAGCGGCATTTACTTGTAGGTACTAAAAAAATGACGATCAATCACTTTAGTCCGTGTCTTGGCGGAGGATCAAAATCTGCACATCCCGAATACAAATCTAGACAGTTAACCCTAAACGACTCTGCTCAGCTTTTGCATATATATTTAGACACAAAATATAAAATGTGGCGTATATAAGACCTGCACTGATGTTATCTTGAAGGGGATACTCGAAAACTGTATAATAATAATAATAATAATAATAATAATAATAATTCAATAAAGAGCACAGAAATTTCGGTCAGAACTGTGTTTTCAAGTGGTTATGACATTTTATAATTCTGAACTATAGGCACAAAGCACTCAGTGACGTAACGAATAACTTCATGATATTAGACTTCATCTTTGTGGAAATATCAATTTTCAAACAGGGTTGTGTGGGATTGAACCCAAATAATCGCTCCCAGAAACAGGAAAAGTCTGTCCTTTCTAAAGGAAACAGAAGTGAGGGTATTGAGACGGCAAGTCTTATTTTCCTTACACACCAATAAAAAAGTCGGGGTTGAATTCATAACAGTGGCTGAAAAAGGCCATTCGTCGGAAACATTAAAAAGTAAAACAAATTTCCGACAAATGTATTAGACAACTGTCACTATATTCCACACTCAGCATCAGCTGTTACCAGACAACACAAGTTTGTATGAAGAAGGGAAGTGAGATTTTCAGTACAAACGAGTACAAATATCAGGTTTGAATTCGTAACGGTGGCTTAAAACGGCCAGTCGTCGGAATCACTAACATGTACAATCATATCATATCCAGTGTATTACATAAAAGTTCCTATATTCCACAGTCAGCATCAGATGTTATCGAAAGTCCACCGCTGATATACAGTAATATCACCTTTCGCACAGTTCGCAGGATAAATAAATTAAACAGACAGGTTATTGAAGTGTTTCGTTTCTCTCGTAATCTCATACATAAAAGGCGTCTGTCCGACTGAATTCATAACAAAATATGACACTGTGTTCACACTAGAAACATTGTTCCGAGATTAAACGATGACATGGAATATAAATTATTCATGGTGCTCTTCAGAGAGCACCATGACCTTCAGGTGCTGCTGCACGAAATTAAAACTTCTGGATAACATTATTGACAAGCTATAAACACACTACAATATGTATTGAGCGTAGGATCATTCTTTAGAATCTGAAAGCAGATCGGATGATTAAAAAGACTCAATCGTTTAGCAAATCCAAAAGTTCAGTACATTTTCATACACATTAATACCATTATGTTTGTTTGCAACACCGTAGCCTACTGAGCTACAGACAATATCTTTTAAATATCCATTTTTTAGAAAGCTTATGATTTGGTATTGATGGCAATATCCTTTGTTTTCATTAATCCCTTCCCCCCCCAAAAAAAAGCTTTTGAACAAAAAAGTAAATTTATAATTTGTCGTGTTGTCTCTACCGAAAAGCGTGGGAAGTACAAGAAATATTTTAGCTTTACACGTTCTACAGTGGTGGCAGCACATGATCGCAAGAAGCTTGTACGAGCACCGCAGAGCAGCGGGAAGTTATTGGCTGTAGAAAGCTATCCTTAGCCCAAAATCCAGTATTCTCCATCAGATCCTACCATTCCCTTCACAATGTGCTGACAACGATTTCCGATGAAAATCACTTTGCTATGACAATCAGAAAACCTCAAGGATAGACGCTTAAGCGTGTTGAAATGTATCCGTAGTCTGTTTTTTCCCATTGGCCAGCTATATGTGATAATTTCTCGAACTTCTGCACTTGACAGCTTCACTTACTGAAGGTCATCGAGAAAGTGCAGAAAAAAGATAGGTTGGTAATATCAAGTATTGTATAACAATATAAATAAGCCCTTGTTGATCAAGTATTTTATTGTTTCTTAGTGCGAATTATTCGCAAAAATATAATTTGTTGACAACTAAACTTAAAATCAGTCAGGCGGGAGACATAACCTAGTCAAAGGATATTATTTGTGGGCATGTCACTGGTAGAAGGCGATTATTAGGAAAATTCTAAGAAATTCAACCAAACTCCCTTTACAGCCTCATTTATTTGCACCTATCACACAGTGTCACCGGGGATTGGACATGACTCCTTGCGAAAGAAGCCAGCTCTTAACTGCCTCGATTGTGGAAAGGTGTGATAGTACATCATTGTGCCCTAGCCTAAGACAATGAGTTTAAGTCCACGTCCTCAAATTATATTTAGCACAGATTGATTTTAATAATCGCAACAAATCAAAATCTTTTAAAATATTATCAGTTTTACTTTTGTAACCTTAGCATTTAATGTCTTCCTCCAAAGCAGACTTCATTACATATTTTTAAATTTCTTTTTCCTAATTAATATAAGAAAGAAGGAAATGTAGCGAAACATATCTGTACCTAGGCTATCAACATTGTCTTTATACATTAAAGCCTTTTCTTCCAGATATGCTGAAGTAAAGGTGTCAGTCATTTGTAGATAACGAAAAAGATTTTCAGTGTATGATTACGCAGACCTATTAGCGCATGAATCGCAACATATTGGAGAAACAGCTCCAAGCATTTTTAACATCGACTGCAGTTAGAGTTGAGAGGTGAATTTCAATTAATTTTAAGCTCATAATTCCGTATAGTGAATTTCAGTCTTAGTCTACAACCGGAAGCTCTGTACCGGCTCCCCTAACCATTATGAAACGTAATATTCTCTTTCCTCCGACTGGAAGTGAACTATGTCCCTTATCATCCAGTTCCTATCCCAGTCACTATAATTATTTACGGTGTATATAAACACGTGTATCAGGCACAGCAGTACCAGTGGTATGAGACTGATTCCCTCGGTACTGACGCCACAAATGAGCCTATTGTATCAAGGGTTGAAGAGAGATGAGTGTGGGGCAATGTGAAAATGCCATTATTACTATGCAAATAAACATTTTCTTTCCCTCTGGTAGTAACTCATCCGCACGTACACTATCAGCGCGCGCAACAGCACAAATAAGAGAAAATAAGCATAAATTTACGCATGCAAAATTAGACCCTAAATAAATATAAACTTACCCACTTACATACAAGCGCACACACACACACACATACTGCAGTAAAAAACACGAGTACTTCCTGTGTGCTCTAATTGTAATTTTAAATATTTTAAATGTGAGTAAAATGCTTACAACCCTCATAATATAACGGCCCAAAGACAGGATGAAGCCAACGAGAGAGGCATTACATTTTGGAGATTAAGAAATTCTCCAGAAAATGCTTTAACCCTCTGGGGCTCTTTCTTTCTTAATAATATGGTACTTTTACATGACGTGTACGAGCGAAGAAAATATGGAGACACTGAACCAACAGCATCGTGCCAAACAGGCAGATGATTTTGTGTCTTCTTCGTAACACAGACCTTAATTCTGCATGTTTTATCGTCACTGATTTCACTTGTATTTTGCCGAAACATTTCCACGGAACTCTCAGTCTCAAAATCCATCAGGCGGTAAAGCAATCTCAGATTATGAAAGCACAAAAAAAAAAACAGAAAACGATTTCCATTCAAGCATCTGGAAAATTAACATTGTTTTTCCCAAATATAATTTTCGTATAATGAACACTGTAGAATGTGCAGCGGACCGGCAGGGACCTCTGAGATAAAATCCAATTTTTAATTAAGGCAAAGAGACCGAATTAGGGAAAAGCAAGCTAAACTCAGGGGAAAATTGAAAATATTAATGCAGGAATTGTATTTTTCATAAGCGATCTAATTAAAGAGAAGTTTAGGTGTGTCAATTACTACAATCTGTTTTATCGCCCTTCTTGTAGATAGGTACAATGATCGACTCCTTCCGCTCCCCAGGCAATTCCTCCTTATTCCAAATGGAAATAATAAATTTATGGATCTAAGAGCGAATTGTTCTACCCCCTTCCTTAATTAATTCTGCTGGGATTTGATCAATAATTTTTGCCTTTTTAGCTTTCCAACAGCCAGTTCAACGTCAAAGGCACTCGGCTCAGGTACCAGTGGTTCTGCTGTGTGTATTTCAGTGTGCCTAACATCGTTAACCGCATGCACATTGAATAGCTGGGGGAAATAGTTCCTCCACCTAGCCGCAATACTGTGGGCGTCTGCAACCATATCACCATTCTTATACTTTACTATATCAGTTCTAAAATGGTAACCCTTCTGAAAGTAATTGATGCCCCTATACAAGTCCCTAATATTTTTGATCTTACTGCTATTTTCAAGTTCCTCAATTTTAACTTTTGTTCCTGAAATGTCTGCTAGCTTCACGTCTTATAATGTTCAGATTAACTGTATTGCTTTAACTTGAATCCTGTAGTCGATGCATTGTAGTCTGCTTCCTTTCATCTAAAAAACCTAAACATTCTTCATCAAACCAAGGTTTATGCTGTTTCAATTCGTGCAGACCTAGACTGTCCTTAACTGAGGTTTTAATGTTCTCTTGAATGTTCTCCCAAGCCCTATTATGTTCTCGTCATCACTTAAGTTCCCCAAAGCTGCAAACCAATTTTATCCAAAATCCTGCTGTCAACGTTAACTCCATATGCAGAGGAAATTATTGGGGATCATCAGTGTGGATTTCGACGCAACAGGTCGACTACTGATCATATATTCTGCATTCGTGAAGTACTTGAGAAAAAATGAGAATACAACAAAGCAGTGCATCAGCTCTTTATAGACTTCAGGAAAGCTTATGATTTAGTAAAGAGGGAGGTCTTGTATAATATTCTCATTGAGTTTGGTATCCCCTTGAAGCTGGTAAGGCTAATAAAATGTGTCTGAATGAAACGTAAATCAGGGTCCGGGTAGGCAAGAATTTGTCTGACATGTTTCCTACTAGGAATGGTTTGAAACAAGGAGAAGCTCTATCACCATTTCTTTTCGACTTTGCTTTAGAGTAGGCTATTAGGAGGGTTCAGGTAAACCAGGATGACTTGAAATGAAATGGTACACATCAGCTGCTGGTTTATGCCGATGATGTTAATATACTGGGAGGAAGCGTACATACTGTAAAGAAAAATGCAGAAACTTTAGTAGCTGCTACTAGGGAGATTGGACTTGAAGTAAGTGCAGATAAAACTAAATACATGGTCATGTCTCGAGATCAGAATGCAGGACGAAGTCAGAATATGAAGACTGATAACAGATCCTTTGAAAGGGTGAGAGAGTTCAAATATTTGGGAACAACCTTAACAAATCAAAATTCTATTCAGGAAGAAATTAAGAGCAGATTGAAGTCAGGGAATGTTTGCCATCATTCGGTGCAGGATCTTTTGTATTCTAGTATTCTATCCAACATTTTAAAGATTAAGACATGCAGAAATATAATTTTACCTGTTGTTTTGTATGGGTGTGAAACTTAGTCGCTGATAATAAGGAAGAAAAGCAGGCTGAGGTTGTCTGAAAATAGGGTGCTGAGGAGAATATTCGGGTCTAGGAGGGACGAGGTAACAGGAGAGTGGAGAAAACTACATAATGAGGAGCTTAATGATCTGTGCTCCTCACCCAATATTGTTCGGGTGATCAAATCGAGAAAAATCAGATGGGCGGGGCATGTAGCGCGTATGGTGGAGAGAGGAGGCGTATACAAGTTTCTGGTGGGGAAACCTGAGAGAAAGAGAACATTCGTGAGATCCAGACGCAGATGGGTGGATAATATTAAGGTGGATCTCCAGGAAGTTCGATGTGGGGGTATGGACTGGATCGAGCTGGCCCATGAGAGGGACAGGTGGCGGGCACTTTTGAATGTGGTAATGAAACTTCGGGTTCCATAAATGCGAGGATTTCTTGACTAGCTGAGAAACGGTTAGCTTCTCAAGATGGTCTCTGCTCCATGGAGTGTGTATGTAAGTAAGCTGTCAATTCTCTGACATTTTCAGCTATATTTTTATCAATGGAAAAATTTTAGGATTGAAGAGATTTGAGTTTCTCATGTCGGTGTTGATGAAGATCCAATTCTTCTGGAATAACAATCCGTGTAGATATGTAAATGGTTATCGAAGTTTCGGAAAATATTACGCCTTCATCATCAGGGTAGTCCATCATGCTCATTCCAGAAGATTTGAATTCTCGTTTATGGAACTACACAGACCTATGGAGATTTCGTGACATCTTGAATTTCGCGGTTCGAAACGAATTCGTCACGAAATTTAATGCAATTACCAGTCAGTTTTACAATTAAGCCTGTAGTAATACACAGACAAGCCATTTATGAGTTCAGACAAGGCATTGCAAGGTGAACTTCAAACGTCAATGCAAGAACTAGAGAAAGTAAGAGAAGGACTGAAATTTACTAAGTTTAGAAGCCTTATAATTTGTCCTGTTCACAAAATATATTTACGATGGTCATATACAACCTGACGTCATGGTTGTGACATAGCACGTATTGGGAATACGAAAGATGTCTACAAAATTTCGGCATGTGAACAAAAGAGTGGTTATCGCTTTTGGGAAATTTAATAGTTGGTAGAGGGATATTTAGGATGTTGAGATGGATACTAAATAAATATGATATTCAAGATCTGAGTGGAAGATGACAGGTTCTGTGCTAGGCTGTTTTGAAAAGTTAATGCATTTTGTATCCCATAGAAAGCAATACATTTAAAAATACCCTGGGCTGATGTCAAGTCCTCGAAGAGAAATCTGTCCTAAGAAATTATATGACGTCATGTTCATATTTATAAAAAGGGTTGGACGGAAAGGCCAGGCACGGACACTTCGTTAATAGAGTGCCAAACGCAGGCCGTTTATCCTAAAATTTATTACTTTTTTCCTTGTAGTTTTAAAGCTTACCCTCAGTGACACACCTTCCTGCACAAACTAATCAGGAATTCCGTACATTAATTTTCCTTATACTTACGTCAATATAAATTATATGCAGTTAACCGTCGATTTTGTGTGCGCAGACTACACGGTTTGTAAGTCATCCGTACACGATAGTAAGTTGCTAATGACTAACGAAGAAGGTGGGAAATAATGTGATTTCGCGTCGAGAGCTCGAACAAAATAATCAAAACAAAAAATATTCACGGGCTATTTACTTAAAGAATAAGCGTAAGCTATGTACATATTTTGTGCTCAATAAATAAATAAGTAAGCAAATTTTTTTTTTTGCTTATGGACCAATAAAATGTGTATGTTTTGGATTATTAGCGTTTATAAATCACCCGTGAACTCCCTCTCGCGCATTAATCTAGATAATCGAGTTTACGCATAGGATTATTATGTTTCAGCTTCACTGAAATCACCCGTGGACTCCCTCTCCAGCATTAATCTAGATAATCAAGTTTACGCATAGGATTATTATATTTCAGTTTCACTGAAATCACCCGTGGTCTCCCTCTCCAGCATTAATCTAGATAATCCAGTTAATGCATAGGATTATTCTGTTTCAGCTTCACTGAAATCACCCGTGGACTCCCTCTCCAGCATTAATCTAGATAATCAAGTTTACGCATAGGATTATTCTGTTTCAGCTTCACTGAAAACACCCGTGGATTCCCTCTCCAGCATTAATCTAGATAATCGAGTTTACGCATAGGATTATTCTGTTTCAACTTCACTGAAATCACCCGTCGACTCCCTCTCCAGCATTAATCTAGATAATCGAGTTTACGCATAGGATTATTCTGTTTCAGCTTCACTGAAATCACACTCCTTCTTCTCTATAAAGATCAACATTAACACTTTATAGATTAATAGTCGGTGTCTACTGGGAGAATTCTATAAAAGGCATCAATACATTATGAAAAATGCAGAGGCTTTAAGGTATGCCGCAAATTTTACGAATATTTAAGCGATTCGAAAATCACCTAACAATTCAATTCTAATACGTAAACGCAGATATTTATGGAATTTGGCTTGGTGAACGGTAAATAACTAACCGACATTAAGCAAAGTCTGGAGTTAAATTAAAGTTCCTTCATGTAACGAGTGTTCCTTTGCATCCCGAATTTAACCACAACTTATACTTTCTGCACAAAATGTACGAAATAACGGAATTAGACACTTTAGCGATTAAATAAAATACACCACTCTAAGTATGAAACATTTTCCCCCAAAATACAACAGCAAATGTGAGGGCCTCTTGTGAATTTAAAGCTTAGTTGTTGACAGTCTCATACTGCAGTCCCCTCTCTAAAACTTTCGGGGCGCTGTAAGCCCACTTATTCAGCCTGTGTCCTCTTCAGATTTTCTTGACGTTCACACAAAAACCACGGCCACCGAAGAAACCACCGTTTGGACGTCTTCTTAGAAACAGATCTTTCGTCCCATCGTCCCCAACGTAGCTTTGCGGTTTCAGTTTCAATTCATTACTTTGCAGTTATACTTCCACGGGACATTCTTACACTTACGGAGAAGCAATGCATTTGCCGTCAATTTTTCGACATGCTGCGTCCAGAATTTTGAAAGGGGACAGAATTTGGAAAGAAAAATTGTTTGTCTTGAAATCACGGTAATGTGCTTAGATTTTTCAAGCCCACGTCTTTCATGACAAATACTCTGAAGCTTATCTCTTGGATTTATGAAAAGGAAGCAATGGTGAAACCGCACTAAATGTCTGAGAATTTACTTTAATAAGACCATTCCATTAAACGTGCATAAATGTAATTAACATAATGTTATATACACTTGAAATATTCTGTTGCTTAATGGAATTCATAATTTGACGAGTGAGGAAATATTGAATATTAGAAGTCACGAGAAATATAGTGGCAAAATGAACGTATCTTGTCCTGTCTCTTCTGCTATTTAATCTCTTCTGATTCCCAAACTTTCCTTTCTCCTATTCTCCCACCATACATATGTCCTCCTCCATTCCTTCGACTTCTGGCAGTAGTTTCACTCCTCCTCTTTATTCCTTCTTCTCCAAATTTTCCTTTCTCTTTCTCCATCTTTTATCTGTATTTGCCTTTTCCTTGTTGCACTTTATATTCTTCTTTGTATTATCTTCTTTTATATGTTGTACTCTACTAGTATTGTTGCTTACGTTTCGAGTATCAAACAGCTAATATTTGGCCCAAACGATACAAGCGCTAAACAAATCTTCGTAGACAGTGATTAAATTCCACAATTAAAGTAATTCCGACTGAAAGTAACAGGAGTAATGTACCTATGCCGGTAATTAATGAGATTTATGTGGTTGTCGTAAATGTGTGTTTAGCTACGTATGCTCTGATATGCTACAGTGAAGTTGTCCTTGTCCGCCATGTAACCTCACAGGGCCCTAGACTCGTATATCTTCATTTCGGCACTAGATCGAGATGACTGAAAAGATTCACGACCGCGGCCGCTTAGACCCTCGGAGAAAAATGGGCTTACTATTTTTCTAACATGAGAGACCAGCTTTTGTATGTGTACATATATAGCAACTATGATGGCATTAAGCAAGGTATAAAATATCCTTAGTGTGCAATATTTCTGGTTCATTTGCCGTCTTATATTTCCTAGTGTTTGCATTCGTGAATGGCTTTAAGAGAAAGGTCAAGAAAACTAGAGCGTTTGAAATGTGTTTTCCACATTCCACTGAACACAACATTTCTCTTAATTTTAGCAGCTGAAACACTTCAATCGCGATCGCTTCTCGTAAACGTTGAAATATGGCCAAAGGATGGATTTACAATCGGTAGTGGTGTGTTGTTATGATTATAGCCTTAACTGTTTCTTCAGTATTGGCTTTTAACTCACAGAAAGAAAAAGAACGAAGAGGTAAATAATTTTTGGTCGTCATGTAAAGTGTCTGTTTTTTCCGATTTTAAAACAAAATGTAACGGCTGCTCTACCAACGCGCCTGAAAAATGAACTGATGAAAAATAATCTACATAGCAAATTGAAAGAATCAATATTAATGTATTTACAAGATAAGCAATATACTGTAACGTAACAATGAGGCGCGTTCGTGCAACATTTGTTGCAGTGGAAAAGCAATACTTATTACATCTTGTGATTGTGTGTTTGTAGCCTTGGGTATCCAGGATGCAATGCCCATTAGCCCTATTGTACTGTCATCTGTGGCCTGTCTGGCTCTACGATATTTTTCTACATTATCTCATAAACGTCACGATTTTTTTAAAAAAAAATTATTGAATATAAAATTGTGTTTTGATTTCCTCTACAATATTTGTCTGAAATATTTTTATTCTAAGAAGAACTGAGCGAGATATGATCACAGTCAGATTTTAATGAAACTTGAATTTTCGTGACACATTTTCGAAAAATACTGCAATATAAAATTTCATTAACATCCTTCCAAATGAGAGCGGAGTTGTTCCTTGCGGACGGACAGACGGACGGAAGAACAGAGAGACAGTAGGACAGACAGTCATGGCGAAATTAATAGTCGTTTTGGCAATTTTGCGAAAGCGCCTAAAAATCCGGTCTAAAATTCAGAAGCTATACAGAAGTAAATGTTTTCAATATAATACAAAGAAAATGATTTCGTTTCAATCCTAGTCAACTATATCTTACATCACCTACTGTAGATCTATGATTGATTATAAATGTGTTTATGTTGAGACATAACCCATATAGAAACCTGTTAATTTCGTCTTCTCTCACCACACACACACCACCTATGTCTTCACATAGTAACGCTATCATCTTAGCGTCTCTATAACAAATTATACATTCAAAACATCCCCTCCCGCTACTAAACATTTGTCTAGCCCAACCTAGCCTTCTACATTGCACTGCTCTACCAGTATTATCCGACCTGTGAGAATGGCGAAATTTCTGGTTTCCCGATGGTCTAAATTATGCAATAACGTTGTCCATTCTACCTCCTTCAATTTGCCGAATTCCTTGCAGTTTAATATCCATTTGTGATTTATTTAAAGATTCTGTCGGTAATTCATGTTGTATAGCGTCGAATGTTGGGGAAATTACAGAATGAAAATACAGCAGTTATTATACGTAAAAATGAATAAGCCCTTCTATCCACAGCATTTTATTAATTCTAAAAAAGCTACATATTTGGTACAGCCGTGACATGTAGCTTTTTAAAATTAAATTTTGATGTGTAAACGGACTGTTTCTTTAGTAGGTATTTTATGAATTTCCATCCTCACAACTGTATATTTTTATTTAAATATTACCATTTACATAGTCATATTATTATGGCGACATGCTGCGACAATTTTTACATTGTTTATTTCATGCATTACGATAAAGTAAGTTTGGGCCAGGTAGCTCAGTCGGTATAGCGACTGAGCTACGGGCTGGATGGTCCGGGATCGAATCCCGGTGGGGACGAGATTTTCCGCCCTTCCGGACCGGCCCTGGGGCCCACCCAGCCTCCTGTAAAATGAGTACCGAGTCTTTCCCGGGGGTAAATTGCGGCCGGGGCGTGCTGCTGACCACTCACCCCTTTCTTGAGCCGCGGTCATGGAAGAATAGAGTTATATCTCTACCCACCGTCTTGGCCACACCGGGCCTGTAACGGGATCACTTTACTTTTGCCTTTACGATAAAGTAAGTGACTAATGTAGCACCAACGAATGCATTACTCTATAATTTATGCACAATCCTCTTCGTTGTTCTTACCTGTTTCGCGAGATACAAGCGCCGCGACATGTAGGAGCTATATGAAAGATAGCGCATAAATTATACAACAGAATTCTTGACGGTGTTGCGTGAGTTACATACTTTGTGTTTCGACAGTACTACCTAATAATAACATTGAATTTAATTTAATAAAGTTATACAATATGAGGGCGAAATAACTAAGATTTTATTCATTGCTCCCACTGGGATGTAAAAAAGTAAAATTGATGCAGAATTATAATTTTGAAGATATACAGAAGGAAACAATAGCGAATTATTTTGAATTATTATGTTGGCGTTTGTCGTGGGTGACTGAAAAACAACAGAACACCGAAGACCGATTAAGCGATTTTGAAGCCAGGAAACGCCGGATATTCAGCAGAGTGGTTGCGTTAGCAGCTAAGGCATCGTTTTCTGTCTGTTTCGTTTTCAGACCTTTGCAACATAGTCTGTTCTTCTGCGTCAGTGCCGCGAAAGTAGCTTAGAACAGAGGATTTAAAGTAGACGTTGCACAATCCTGTTTGGTATCAACTGGCATTGCGCAATGATGCATTTCAACAAAGAATATGATCTCCGTTTCTCAGATCGTGGTCCCTTGTTTTAACTATGTGCATCCTTTGATCTCTGGATGCTATCAACACTGTGTCTTATGGCGGCTGACTAATTAAGGACGAATTGAAAGTGATGTAGAAAGAAGCGACCGGAATCTGGTTCCAGTACTAACCAGAATTGAGCTTGGGAAAAAAACTGATAAGACCCCACAGAAACTGAGATAATAAAAGGACATCTTCCGAATGTTGCAAGTACGAAGCTTTTCCGCCTGAGACAACTTTCTCAGTGTTGGTTTGCTGGAAGTAAGAAATAACCTGGGGCATCTAAGTTGAGCTCACCAAAACCACTACAAAGTCTGTCCACCTATTTGTCTACTGTAGTCCTGTGGCGCGTTGGAATGGACGTCGTAATAACAGTGGGTCACCAAGGAGCAAGCGAGATGACTGTCTGTGATAAGCAAGAACGACATTTCGGGTACATCTGGGCAGTCGTAGGAAGCAAGAGCGCAGATTGCAAGCAAAGAAAAGAACAGAAAGGTTTAAGGACGACCTGGGAAATGGGACAATAAGGAAGGAAGTTCAAGACTTAAGTTCGGGGAAAATAAGTGCCACATTCGTGAAAAAAGATGGCTGTACTGAGCAATGTAGATGTGTTCAATAAACTGTGGGCTGTGGTTGGGCTGTTAAAGTAAGAGAACGAGTAACAAAACAAAAGAGGAGAGATGTGAAATACAGTAGAAGTTACTGGAAGAATACAAGATACAGGCTGTGATGAAATACAGTAGCAGCTTGTTCGAAATAACGCAAGAGAGGCTGTGACAAAATAGAGTGCCAGCTTGCTTGATCACTAAATAAGGCACGCTGTGATAAAATATTGTAACTGGTTGCTTGAAGTTAAACGAGAGAGGCTGTGGTAACACAAAGTGGCAGATTGCTTGAAGTTACACGACAGAGGATGTGATAAATTACAGTGGCAGTTTGCTTGAAGATTACACGAGATAATTTGTGATAAATGTATCGGCAGCTTGCTTGAAGAATACATTACACATTCTATGATTAACACAGTGGCGGTTTTATTGAATTACGCGAAAAAGCTGTAATATTATACGAAAAATAAAGACGACATTATTGTCGCTTAAATATAGAGACCGCTTTATTTTTTCTTATTTTGTTTTCAAGATTTTGGACTTTTGGCCTGTTGCGAAAGAGAATTAATATTTGAAGACTATATCATTGCACACTTCCTGGCAAAACATGAATAGAGAAATGAGGAGCAATTTAATTAGTAAATACTTATTATTCATGAAGTAAAATTTTTACTTTCTCACCTCAGTCAGAAGATATGAAGACTGGAATATAACAAAGCCGTAATTTTAGTAGTACATATGTTAAGAGGAGAATAGAGAAAGGTGTACAATGCGGAGCTTTACAACGTACACTTCTTACACAGTGTAATCCTTACATGGTGATGAAATGAAGAGAGTATACTGGGAATGACTGTAACATTCGCGGAACGCCTGAAGGAAATAAGCCTTTTAATCTTTTAAAGCCTACTGGCTACTTGATGCACCAACAGTTTAACATTCAACAACTGTACGCTCTGCTCACACTGTATTTATGTGTTTTGTATTTATCTGAGAACAAACGGCGACTTGTGCCACTTACAGCATAAACTGATTGGTTTTTATAACCGAGATGAAAAGTGTTTACAGCGCGGTACGGACTGGGTCTTTAAATAATGCGGCCTGCGCTTCGTCTTTAAAGGGTT
>Ga0123352_10006783_pt1 | contig 17608 bp, 9 predicted proteins | sample TergutLab28metaG_FD_89700 | JGI IMG/M metagenome (GOLD analysis project Ga0123352, IMG submission 89700) | Labiotermes labralis P1 segment gut microbial communities from Petit-Saut dam, French Guiana - Lab288 P1 | ecosystem: Host-associated > Arthropoda: Insects > Digestive system > Gut ... | reverse complement strand
CCCCCCCCCCCCCCCCCCCCCCCCCCCCCCCCCCCCCCCCCCCCCCCCTCCTCCCCCCCCCCCGCCCCCCCCCCCCCCCAACACACACACACATGTGCGACTTTTACTAGTTACGATAGCACACAATAGCGTCCCTCGTTACCTACAAACACGCGCATGCATAAAGAGGCCATTTTGTTCTGACGTCCACAGTCGAAACGTCGACCAATAATCCATTTCCCACACAACAGTTTATTCAGCACTGCACATACAGCTACGCTTTGTACGCATCGACTAGTTTTGAACGCAACGATTTCGTGTACGTAGTCTTCGGGAACGTCGTTAGAGGGGGGCAGATCTATTGATCAGAATGCGTTAGGGGCACACAATTCAAATCGCATTCCTCGCACTTATCACTTGGCGTTTCGTTTTGCTTTAATAACGGTCCGTAAGCACCAGGTGAGGTGTTTTATTTCTTTAACACTCGCGCACGCGGCCTCGGAATGTGAAAATATTCTAATATACTCGTACAAAGACTACTCGGATGAGTTCCTTCTGAATGTATCAACATTTTAGCCTTGAGCTCAGAAGTACACACTTCGAACCTCGGCCAGGGTATCGATTGTTGAGGTTTTCGTGGTTTTCCTTAGCCTATTCGGGCAAATGTCGGTATGCTAACTTCAAATAGGCTACGACTGTTTCATTCCAACTTATTACCTTCTTACTGTTCATAATAATTTTCCATACACATGACGCTATAATACATGCAACAGATTTTCTTCGACTATGCGCAGTTCCCCATTTACTTACTAGACACGCTGACCACTCATCACCGTTTTGTGCCCAAATAAAGCAACTGTGAAACTTTATATCAGCCTCGGCGTCAAGTGCCCATAAAAAGCCCACTCTTGTTTAAAATCCTTAAGACGAAGAATCAGATCGTTCTTACTTGTAAAAACAATTGAGAAAGATACAACTCAAAGGCTAGCAATCCGCCGAACACGGCAATATTTTGCGCATCCCTTCGGGAATGAAGTGTGGTGTACAGATCCATCACAATACGAGCTCTGTGGCGAGACTCGTGTTTTTGAAATGGTTAATAAGATACAGATGAGTCCCAGATTTCTGCAGCCTCCGCTCCTTGATCTCGTCTTTGTTTTTTCTTTTGGTGACAGTGACGAAAGAGACTTCGCCTACGGAGCATTACCTTATGAGGCCACGGGCAAGTATCACAGTCCTGTTACGTAAAACCTTTATCGTTGATAGTTCACATAACAAACATAGGTTCGGGGGTAAATAAACTTCACATCTCAACAAGCACTCAATTTTTTATACGTTTTGTAGTCAATATTTCTCTGCTCATTTCTCTTTCTTTTCTTTCATTTCCATCTTCGCCATTTTTTTTCCATCTTTCGTTCCTGCTTGCTTGCTTTTTTTCCTTCTTGGTTCCTTTCCTTGTTTCCCTTCATTTTCCTTCATTCTTTCCCTATATCTTTCTGTCTTCCATAGCATCTTCCTATTTTTCTTTCCTTATCTCCTAATTTCTTCGTTCACGATCGCCTTAATTGTCATAACTATCCGTATCCCAAGTGTCTCACATTTTATGAGAATATGTAAATAACACATCCTATTGGCTACTACTAATATGGATGCTCGTAAAATTTGCTTATGTTCTTCTAACAAAAACATAAATCAATTTCAAAATAATGGTAGTTCAGTCGAGCACAACTTTTTATTGAAAAAACAAACTGCCGTAACTTCAAAGTTTTGTAATATACTACTCTTTACACTTTTACACAACACGAAGATGTGTTCCTTATAAGCCGAAACATGTAGCTATGTAGTAAAACAAAGCGATTTGTTTCATCATTAGAGAGATGTGTTGGACTGGTGCCACTGTGTTTTAGATTGTGCCGTAAACACAACGGGATGTATCATAAGATTAAAAAAAATAAACCAGTTGTTTCATTATTCGATGCAATGTTATGGGCATAAATATGGTTATATTACGAAGCGAAGCAATTAAAACTTTAGATTATCAACGCAGATCTATGTTTATAAATCCGTAATTTGAAAAATAATCACGCTCAGCTTTGGAGACCACAATCTAAACCAATCCCCATCGTTTCTCGCCGTTTCCATAGAAGCTACCCTACCTCAACAAAAAGATGACATAGATTTAAATGATGACAAAATGTGAATGAGAAAGGGCCCGGGTGTAAGCCTTGGCCTATTCTGAGAATCACCATCCTCGCATGCATTTGGAAGGATTCCAGGCGCCTACAGTGTAGGTCACTCACACACACACACACACACACACACACACACACACAAAACGGCAATTTTAATGTTTTACCTTTACTTAACACAATAAATATAAAAATTAACTTAGTGTGAAGTGCCACCTAAGACAGTGCACTACCATACGGGAAATCTGAAACGCGGCGTTCCAGGTACGTCAGTTTCATTACTGGATATTCCTGACAAGTTATTGCCAGCCAGTTGTCTCGCCAGATGTAGGCGATTGATAGGCACAGCAGCAATGTTCAGACTCTTTAAACCAGTTTTAAAGCAATGTAGTCCTGAAACAAGATGCAGAATTTAAAACGTCTTGAAGGAAGATACGCGCTAGAAGAAAAAAGCGGATAACGGAAATCTTCAGGTCCACGCGTAACTTTCTACTGTACTGCCATAAAATCATAAATCTGAAAATACTGTGCACAACAACCACAGCATGATCGTCCCCATACTGCCTTCTCGGCAGAAGGTCTAGCCCTTTAACGACGTTCCTGCCTTTCAGGACTGTTGCTGTAGGTTGAGTGCGTTCTACTGTAGGTGCTGCTCATGGCCGAGTTGTACCACTGCTACTTCTGTTGAAACCGATATGGCCCACTGCTATGCATGTTAATATTTTCTAACTATATAAAATATAACCGTCAACAAAACTAAGTTCTGATGTTTATTAAAGTAATATGTTTCGATCCACAGTGAGCTTATTGGCTATAGAAGGACCATGTGAAGCCTTAGACGATAAGCAAGTTCGGGTTAATACTTGAAATTAATGGACAACTAAGTTAATTTTTATTGCATTTTGTTTTATTTACTGAGTTGTGGTTGGTTCTCTACATGAATTAGTGCATGGGTAACACCAGGTTCTCGCTCAGCACAATTCAGTAGGGTTACAGTTAATCTATTTTGTCTACATACACAGTGATGATCGCCGCCAATTTTACCTGGATCGATTTAACCATGACAAACTTATGTCCGATATGATCCAATCTCTCGGTGATAAGTGTTACTCCTTGATAACAGTGGGCAATAATTTTCAACTTTTCTTAATTCCAGAGCGATATCTTGTCCCATTTACTCCATCAAAGAATGCGAGCGCACGGTAGCTCCACAAGACTATATTCGAAATGTGGGGTCATTATTTTGCTTCAAAAATATCGCTTGTCACTTCCTGTCGACTCGCTTACTGTATTAATACAGCCCATTCAGCCAACAGTTCACGCATGCGGAGTAGCGGCAGGAAATGAAAAACAATATTTGACAGGTAAAATAAAAGACGCCTAATAAAATCTTCATTATACGGCGAAGTTTCCAAACAAGTGGGAATGAAAGTACGATAAACCAATAAAAACTACATTCATAAATAAATGGTACGCAGACTAATTGCTTGTTTGCTTTGATTTCGGAAACCTTTATCCTTTCTTCGCCTGTCTAATGGTGTAAACTTGTTAGCGTGATTTCTTAAACTTGTTTGGTGTGGATGTGAAACTTGTCTCCTATCCTACGGGAATAACAGATCTAGGGTAACATTCCAGACGACATATTCACCGCTGTATTTCTTTGATCAGGGGGTTAATCTCAAGAATTTGTCTAATTAAAGCAACCTTCTTATTTACATAGTTCCTCTCACCCTACATGTTTCGGCAAAAATTTACCATCTCTACAGGTGTGACTTCCGGTATAAGATACTAAATAATATGCCACTTAATCTTATCTCCAGGAATCTGGAATATCAACACACAAGCTAACACCTGTTACACTGAAATAAAACACAAAAAAGTATCTGGGAAAAAAATACAACTCTTAAAATTCGCTGTGACTCTTACACTAATTTAATGGGTATATGTTTGGAAGTTTAAATAAATAAGCACAGTGCATCATAAAATGGCATACGATCTAATATTACCTACCAAAAGTCACACCTGAAGTAGGCAAAGTTTCAGCGGAACATTAGTATGTAGGATGAGAGGAATCGTGTAACTATGATGTAATTGAATGGTTCTTCATATAAACTACGGAGATTGTAGGAATTTGACATCGGCGCGTAAAACATTGACAGCTGTAAGACAGTAATATAGGACAAGTTTCATAATTTGTACTCTTCCACCAAGCATTATTTGGATGTTCAAATCAAGGACAACAACGAGATCTGTGCGGACTGTATTGTTGCACGGAAGATCGAACAGGTTCACAAATTTGTAGTCATTAAAATTAAAAAAAAAAAAAAGCAACCACTTGAGTGACCTACGCATACATACGAGGATAACAATAAAATTTATCTTAAGGATCCTACGGTACCAGCGTGCTAGAATGTGGACAACAGCCATACACTCAGGACAATGCGCAGTGAGCAAACTTTTCAAAGAGACAATGAAATTTCGGGTTCCACAGAACGCGAAAATTTGTATAGGTGACCAACAATATCCTAATACACGTATACGAAATAAATCACGTGGGACGATTTCGATATTTAAACAAACTTACCCGGGGGACAACACAGATAGAATGGTGAAGATAAGAGAAATGAGTTCGAAAACTGACATCTGCCCACATTTCAACACCAAAAAGTTCGAAGTTTATAACTTCGTACATATTTAAATATGCTGTTGCCTACCGCAGAATTATATCTTACTGCGACCCGTTTTGAAGAAATCTTTTGATGACCTATAATGCATACAGCTCATCTGTGACTACCATACGGTTCGGTTTATACAAGATAATCGGAAACGCTTTTCACAACAAAGCTCCAAATCATTGAACTTTATACAGGAAATTTACTCCACATCTTCGCTTCGCCTTCATGTAAATATAGCGCCTATAGTTCGGAACACAAATTTGGAACTCAGGCATATCGGGAAAGCAGAAATAAATGTCCGTCCAGTTTAACCTCCTTACTACTCGTACAGTACATATGGCCTGCCAGTCTGTATACTACAATGACGACGTTTACTGACGACATAAATGCATCGTTGCGATGCAAATCCCACTGCAGGTATCACACTATAGCAGGTTATGCAACTACTACGTTTATCGGACCAGTGCCTAAGGTTACAGACTTCTGTTACACCAATGAGGCACTTAAAGTTCAAAATTACAGCCTTCGCTCTTCTGTGGTGTTAATGCGGGGTGAGCTTGTAGCTGGTACCTGATGTCTGGGAACAACCTACAAGTCCCACCTCTAAGGGTCCAACAATTTGACCTCTGACAATGAGACAGAGAGGTCGTACCGAAACGTCAGTAACCAGCTACCAACATACGCCCCATAACATCCCAAACAAGAAAAGGCCTCAGCTACGCCGCGGCGGAAGCCAGTATCTCGTAAAACTAAACTTAAAAACACGTTATTGTGTTCTTCTACAATTATATTAAATACACTAGACAAGAAATATTATACAAGCAATATCCTACTAATGACAAATCAACTTGCTCTCTCCACTGGACAGCCAGTACAATTCCGCATTCTAGAAATCCGAAAGTAAAGACCAAAAAGTAACCTGTCTGACGTCAGAGACAGCCAGGCGCTTCAGTTCCAGCAACGGAGGTATATTTACAAGACCAGGCTCTTGAGTTTTCTATGGCACTTTAAATTCTGTCTCTTCTCTATTGATCTTGCACTTACCGCTAAAGAAACTGGAAAACACAAGGCCATATCACCACCCAGCAATGTTTTCCAGTCAAAATGTAGAACGCTAAAAAATATGTCGTTACCTTGCTCAATAATTCGTTGCGCAACATGCAGCATCAATAAATGGCACCGCTCATGCATGTAAACTAAGGCGCAGTATCGTCTATAGTTACAGTTCCATCCAATGCCCCACATTCGCATTTCTTGTTGTACCACCCACGCTATACAGGCTGTCAAGGTCCCTCGGTAAACAAAATGCACAAACATTGTTTGGTGTGGAATTCGCACGCGTGCATGCAACGACGGCGTAGAAAACCCAGTACTAATGTACATACCCGCGCGATGCACAAAACTGACCATCGTAAGAAATGGACGTGACATAAAGTTAGTACGCAGCATATAAAGGGCGTGTCCACAGCAAGGTGACATACTTCGGAAGAACGTTCCTTAGGTAAAATTGCATCGATATAAACAAAAAATCTATACCGGAAGTTGAAAGGTATGGAGAAAATGGCGAGATAAGTTTCAAAAAAACAAGCTATGCTATACATTTATTGTTTACCAAATACATATTGAAACAAGGTGGAATCTGTAGCTTTTGTAATGATAACACCTGTATTTAACATGTAATTAATATCTCAGTGACATGGCGACATTAATTACGCAAGAAAAGCTCGTACTAATATCGTAAGAATCCTCCCCATGGTTCCAAGCACTTTACGTAACAACTTCGTTTGGCTATTGGTTCATGAACAAACCTGCGCAGTGCACGCATAACGAACCACGTTAACGGGTAAAGTACGCGAAACCGCAAGAAGGCCACATTGTCCTTGCTTCGTTATCCCCGTAACCGTTCAACTTCGGAAGTTGGTATGTTTGAATGCACTGACATAGATTAACGTAAGGAACGCTCTCTCGAAGTATGGCAGATTCTTCCTGAAACTCCCTGTATATACATGTAAAAACACAAACACACAAGCCTAATGATATAACTAAATACAGCCAGGGGTAAACAAATTCTGTCTCATCTTCATGGTTGTTCCGTGCATTAATAATATCAAGTCCTTTGTTTGTCCCAACTAATGCATACAAATTATTTTAATTGTTAAACTGTTAAAATATTTAAAAGTATAATATTTGCTCCAACGTGTTTCGGTTTACATAAACCATCATCAGGGAGCTACAGCCTGCGCTTTGCCACTGTTACAATACTGATTGCAACAAACAAGTCGCCGTTGACATGTTCAGTATTACGGCTGCATATCTCGTTCAGTCCTGTTGTGCGTGTGCATTATTCACTGTGAGGTGCATAGTGCGTAATACGCACGCACAACAGGACTGAACGAAATATGCAGCCATAATAGTGAATACTTCAACGACGACTTTATATTACAATCAATGTTGTAACTTTGGCAAAGCGCAGGCTGTAGCTCCCTGATGATGGTTTATGTAAACCGAAACATGTTGGAGCAAATATTATACTTTTAAATGTTTTAACAGTTTAACAATTAAAATAATTTGTGTGCATTAGTTGGGACAAACAAAGGACTTGAAATTTTGTCTCAGTTCACCAGTCAGAATAAAATTCTACTCGCCTGACAATTCTTTCTACACGAGAAGCAGCACCTGTCCAAGAAATTTAATTGTAATTCAGTCTAATCTCGAGCCTACATCTCGGTGTTCAAACGCATCACTGTAGGGCTACCAACGGGACTGATGTACCAGTCACAGATTTATTGTTCGCGATCTGAGGGGAACGGGGCGGGGGATAGCGTTGACGAAGTCACAGAATTTAATAAGTTCCATATCTGTGCATTAAACGGTTATTTCAGTTCACACAATACGACCAACAGATACACGCAGGCAAAATGTGTTTATCACACGTTATTCATTACCGACATGTTTCAGCCGCCATCGCGATCATTATCATGATAATTTGCAAGGTTACAAGGAGTCCAACTGTACTGTTAAAATGCATAAGCGAACCACTCAGTGCTATAAAGTACATCTCAGACTTCCTAAATAGTCATTGAATGCGAGCTTGTTAACTACTAAAATCTCACAAAACTAACCAAGTCTGATAAAATATATTTTATCAGATTTTCGTAGTTAATAAGCTGACATTTCAGACATGCTTTGTCATACTGAGCGGTTCATTTATGCATTTTAAAAGTTTGTTTGGACTCCTTGTAATCTTGAAAATTACCTTGATGATGATCGCGACGAAGATCGAAACATGTCAGTAATGAATAACATGTGATAGACACATTCTACATACGTGCATCTGTTGGGTCTTATTCTGTGAATTGCAAGTCACAGACTTTTCCACTCACCGGTCTTGATTTTTCGCTCGTCACGGACAAGTATAAAACTGGGTTTGTCCAGCTCTGAATACAGTTTATATTTCAGCGTATCCCACTTAACTCATACAGTCTAAAGTGGGCCTCGTGACGTAGTGGAGAGCAGAGACTACGTATTCAAGTTCCTGAATACAGACATATGGCTTGTCTCCGAAACGTTGCAGACAGTATCTCAAATATAAAGGCCAATGTTCAAGTAATATCCTTATACTTAGTTTTCATTATATGAGGCTGCGTAACATTGGCGTAAGCGCCCAACTAGTCTAGGCCAGCTCGCTGTTATAAACATGGTCAAGACCCATTATTTGAAAACCCCGCATTATGACACCCCATGACTGTTGTATATCGTCAGAACTCAAGCCCAAACACAGTAATATTGTCACTATGTGTTTACGTCCGCAACCTCCAGAACTTTTATCGATAAGTGTCAAGTAGGCACTATTTGCAAAGAAGAAACCCGACAACGTAGGACGGACAGAACCGGCGTACGCAAAACATATTCCTCGTAATATCTGGTACTGTTACTTGCATTATACCTACAGACACAACTTTGTTAAAAAGTCAGCATATGACCATGGTTAGCCAAAAGAAATAGTATTTGCGATATCAGCTCAAAATCTGCTTAAAGGATGTATTGTGTGAATGTTAACTTTTTACTTCCAAAGAGCAGAGAGTCTCAGCACCTTCACAATGCGGAAAATTTTGAACTCATACAAAACAACAATTCCGTACGCACAACAAGCCATTCTGAACGACAACAAGAGCGGCCCTGTGATTCATATGTTCTGTAATGACGGTATAGAGTCAACTACATGGAAGGACCGACTTCAATAGTTTAAACACACACAAAGAAGTAATGTGATCATTCGACTTCAAATACGATGGCAGGCAAATGTAAAATGTGTCACTGATTACGTTTTTCATAGAGACCCAACAATTATGATAGCAGGAAACATCGTCAGTGTTACGATTGGAAAAAAACTTTCATTATCACTTCATATGTATTTATCTCTCACAGTGCTAAAACACGTTCGGTGTCTAGACGGCTGGCTCCTTACCCCTTAACTTATCCGTACCAGACGTCACGAGCCGCCGTAGCTTAGTCGATATAGCGACTACGCTGCGGGCTGGATGACCTGGAATTCAAACTCCGGCAGACGCAAGAAATACAAAGGGTACCGGTGGCCGTTTCCTTGGGAGTAAAGCGGCCAAGGCGTGATGCTGACCACTCATCTCCATCTAGTGTCGAGGTTACGAATAAGTGGAACTATACCTGTACTTCCCCTACATCCCTGCACGGCATGTGTAAGGAAAACTGTACATTTCCATTTAGCAGTTCATAGCCAATCTCGTGCTCAGGGGCCATGTACAGTACAACATGTCCCAGACACATGAAAACTAGTGTATAGGCCTATTTCCTGAGGCGCATCGCATCAAGTGGTCGTATTAGCGAAGCTAATTTAAACAACTCATTACTAATACAGCGGTTCACATTTTTAACCGTCGAAGCCAAAACGTTCACGGCAACGAAAAAGCACACATAATTTCAAGCAAGTTTCCCTCGTTGTGAGTAAAAAACGTAGAAGATTCCAGTAGCACTGAACATTAACATTTCTGTGAGCACCCGCTGAGAATGATTCCTGTAAATGGTAAAGGCAAACTTAAGTTGTACCCGTGATGGTCGATAAGAAATATGACGGAGTGAAGGCATAACTACATTCATTCTCAACCTCCGCACTAGATGGTCAGCTTCATGCACCTGCCGTTTATCCCCGTATAGTAACACTTGTACACACTGAATAGGAGCCTGAGTGGGTACACAGCCTGTCTGGACGCTTTGGAGAACAGATACATACCCTGCCAATGCAGGGAATTGAACCAACATTCCTCTGGTGTCCAGCCAGTAGCACAGGCACTTTACATACCGTGCTATCCCGGCCCATACATCTGTAAATTAAAATATTTAATTCCTTCGACCCAGTGGAAAGAGTAGGTCAATGAAAAGAAAGAGAAGTGGAACAGAAAGATTTACATTTTATTTATAAAGTGACGACATTTGCCCCTCGTTATTCGAAGGCCACTCGACAATGAACTTTCATACAATTGTGGTCATTACCAAAGAAAAACAAATCGTAGCACATGTGTTCACGAACTACCATTTAAACACACTGCAGTTTGCAAATCTTGGAAACGAGTTTCCCAACGCGGTGACCTTCACGTCTAACAGTGTGGGTGTTGGTGAATGAAGAATTTGCCTAAATAAAGTCATAGCTATTCCGGTAGCATCGCTCAGCTGGACACAGACACCGAAAACATGTGTTCGCACCTGCTAACGACATTCTTCTTTCACTTTACCTTCATCTTATACCTTGTAAACATTGCGCAATTACTACGGTACGCAAGCTGACTGCTGTTACGTAAAGGCCACAAACAGCACTGAAAGCAAAACAACCTTCTTACTACACGCACACACACACACACACACACACACACACCCACACACACACAAGAAAGACAGCAATCTACTGGAATTTCAGCGTGTTGCTCCACAGTCTTTCTTACATTATGAAAAATGATGCTAATGTTCAACGCAAATTCATCGATGGCTTCAGCTACAGAGATAAATGCTACGGAAAAGATACGTATACTGTATATCGTAGTCCGATGCGTACTTGAAACGCACAGTCGCAATGACTGCCTTACCAGAAATTACGAACTTAAAAAACAATCCAACAATTTATTGTATTTCATTTCATTCGGCTCAATAATTCATAAAGAACCTTTGTGTGTGTTTCCCCGACACGATGCACAAAGGCCGTGAAAATATGTGCATTTGTTACTGAATAAGCAGAAAGGTACGTGTGAATTTCATTTTTTGCGGTCAGTAGTACGAAATGAAGGCGACTGGTGGTCTGAGTTCTACAGGTATGTGAAAAGGCGATAGGGAAATTATTCCTGCGATCAAAGACCACACTGGAACGATCATTACGGACACTACTGAAAAGGCTGACATCTTAAATTCCTATTATGCATCCGTCTTTTGCTGCGATCGTAACATCCCGGAAATAAAATTAGCCAACTCGGGTGAAACCTTTATTATTAACACTAAAGTTATTAGAAAAGGATTTGCAAAAATAGGGAGAAAGAAATCAGCACGGCCAGATGGACTTCCTGGCGAAATTATGAAATTGGGTGGGGAAGCCATGACTCCTTACCTAGCTAGACTACTTGAAAAATCATTAAACAATGCTACCATCCCAATGGACTAGAAAATAGCCACAGTGGTTCCTATTTACAAAGGGGATGATCGATCGGCATTATCAAACTACAGACCCATTAGCTTAACTTCTGTGGTCTGCAAGCAACTGGAACACGTTATAGCAGGGTATTCGAGGCAACTCTGGGATAAGAATGACAGGTTGTACGAGGTGCAGCACGGGTTTAGACCGGGATACTCATGTGAAATTCATCACGGTGTGCCAGAACATAGCGGACACTTTGGACGAGGGGGTCGGTACAGATGCGATCATAATAATTTTCCAAGGCTTTCGACTTAGTTCCTCATGATCGGCTGCTTACGAAACTCGCGGCCTCGGGCGTGGATTCGACGGTAGTCGTTTTGGTAAGAGAATTCCTTGTAGGTCGTACAAAAAGGGTAAGAGTAGGAGGGCAACTATCCAAGGGAGTCAAAGTAACCTCAGGTGTGCCGCAAGGGAGCGTTTTGGGCCCAGTACTGTTTCTAGTGTACGTAAATGATATTTTGGAGGAACATCGACTCGAGTATTAGACTATTTGCTGACGACTTTAAAATTTATAGGAAAATCACAAATAAAAACGACAGAAAAGTTGCAGAAAGATCTGGATACCTTTGGGGAAGTGGCGGTGGAAAATGGGATGAGAATAAATCCCGGTAAAAGTAAGGCAATAAGATTTACGAGAGCTCGGGTTAAAAATCCACTGGGTTGCTCTCTTGGTGACCAAAAAATTCCGGAAGCGAGCAGTTGTGAATACTTGGGAATAATCTTACGAAGCGATTTAAACTGGGTGGGCCAAGTAAATTACACAGCGCAAAAAGCTTGGAAGGCACTCTGTAATGGACGTTCTCAAAAAAGGAAATAGGAATACAAAAGTTTAGCCTAATTCTTGAATATGGGTCTGGATGCTGGGATCCATGCAGAGAAGGACAGATAAATGAGTTAGACCGAGTACAGAAGAAAGCTGCTCTATTTACATATCATACGATGGATTCTGAATGGAATCCTTGGCTCAGCGTAGGATACCACGTTTATGCGCACGTTTTAAAGCGTACACTGGGCAATGGGCTTGGAAAGCTATAGGCGACAGGTTGCGAGGGCCTATCTGAGTAGGGTATATGATGTTCGGAAAATTAGGGACAGGAAACAAAGAGCTGATATCGGGAAGTATTCCTTTGTAAATAGGACCATTAAAAACTGGAACCAACTACCTGCAGAAGCGTTATGGACTTCCCCTTGTAAACCTAAGATTTTTTAGAAACAGAGTTAGGGAAATAATTATAAACGAGGTGAAATGAAAGGAAGTTAAGTGTAGCGAAACATCTAAAAGTGCTGTGAAATGAAGTGAGGTGAAGTGTAATGATGTGAGGTGAAATGGAGAGACAGGAAATTTAAATGTATTTAAGCCAAATGAGACGGTAGTGAAGTGTAGTTGGGTAAAGTGTAAATGAGAGGAAGTGAAGTGTCGACAAGTGTACTGAAGTGGAGTTAAGTGTAGTTGGGTGAAGTGTAATGAAGGTCTCAGTAACAGGGTGTCTAACATTATTAGAAGATAAATAGATCGTATGAAGTTTACTGCTTATTTGGTCTTTTGGTTTATCACATTCTTTCATTTTTTATGGTTGCATGTTGTGCATGCTTTTGTTTAATTTTGTAAGTTATGTATTTTTATTTTTATATTTATGTATTCTTATAGTTATGTATGTTCTGTTCTGTATATTCTGTTTTCATCGTGCCAACTGGCACTCTTCGGCTAAACTGAGATTTTTCCGTGCCTTTTCCTCAGTTGACGGGGCACGGCCCGAACTCTCCCAAATTAGGCGATAATTTTTATGCGGCTAGTTCATAATTAATTTTAGTTTGACCACTCGAAGTTCGAATCCCAGAAAGCCTTCCAACCAAAGTTATTGTGTTGTTCTATGTATTGTTTGTGTGTAAATGTGTACTGTACTACTGCCACCGGGTGTCAACCCAACTGCAGTTAACAAATGTATCAATTAACAGGATATATAGGTACTTCGTTGCATTCTCTGTACTAATGCTCTTCCGATTCACTTTCCCCTTTTGGTTTGTGTTCAGTACACAGATACAATTTAAGAAATTAAAAAAAAAACTCGAATCCTTTCACAATACGTATTTAATAATACCAATTACAAAGTAAAAACTCGTAAGTACTATTCATAAATACTCATTCTCTGTAGTTTTAATTCGAGGTTTCCTTGAAAGTAAGAGCTGTACCTAAAAACGCCACGGTCGATGTCTGCACAATCTGAGATTTAGAAAACCCCGATTTCTTTCCTGTTGTCAATTTCATAATACAAATTACGGTTACGATTTCCGAAAACAATTCATTAACAGTTTCCAAAAGATAAACACTGAACCTCAAAAAACGAAAACAAATTACAAAAGGCTGTGACTTCTAACACCGGATTTTCTGCATTACACCTCCTTGACACTAAACGTTATCTGAACTAAGGTCTCTCTTCAACCCCTTGTGTTACGTAATTCGTCAGGTTTTTTCCACTTACATAAATCTTATACAAACATTTTCCTGGATATCTTAGTTCTATGACCTAGTACAATTAATTTATCTGTTGTCTCCTAATTTACATTTTAACCACTTACTGTTTAAAGTTTCTCTCTCCGTCTTTGCGTTTCCGTAAATGTTAGAAGCAAGTGAATGTCATTATTTTCCCCTCTGCATAGGGTACATCATGCCCTTTTTTTCCCTCATCAATTCGCCGCTTCCCCAATTTCCAAATTTTCAACCTGCACCACGCTGTCCCATGCTCTACTTCACATAAAGGCAGCATATTTATTCTCCTCCCCCCCCCCCACACACACACATTTCGTTTACCAGTATGAAACTAGCGCCCTTTTTCTCTCATATTTGCTAAATTTATCTCTTCGTATGTCGTTGAGCCTAAGTTGAGTAATTTGGCATACCGTGTTTACATCCCTTTCCTACGTGTTTGACCAAGATATATCTCACAAGAATTTTGTCTCTTTCTTCCCCAAAGTTACTTTGGTCACCTTCAAAGTTTAATTTTCCCAATGCCACTCACATGAGTTTATCCTGTTCCGTCTCTATATTTCTACCCCATACACTTTACCACAAGGCATAACGCCTTACCTATCGTACTGTCTCTACCAAGTTCAAATTTCTCTCCTCAGTAATAATTCCAGGAATACGTTATACTTATTTGCAACATCTCCTCTCATTTAGACGTTTGTTTCTTCCATCTCCGTGTATTTTGAAACTTCATACGCAGGCCTACGAAAATCAGTTATCTACAATAAATTTTAATCATTCGTTCTTCTTTAGCTTTTTTCCTCCTAAAAATCGTGACCATTTGCTTGTGCGTACATTTAAAGCTCCACCTGTTTCAAAATCCCACCATTTGATCAATCCTTTTTCGAAGTATTTTTATTGCAAAATATACTATGGTTAAATCATCCGCAAATAATCTGGTATGCCATCCCCATTGTGTCAATAGCGATACTAGCACTGTATAAAATAATCAGTCTATACACAACACCTTATTAAGTTGATCAAGAAACCCACCCACTTCTAAAATACGAAGCCTGATGATGACTGTTTTACACAACCGAAACATGTGACTCTCATGATCACCTTAAAAGTGTTGCGTATAGACTTAGCGTTTTATGTATTGTAACGTATGGGCAAGTTAGTATTTTCTTCTCTAATACGACCTATGTTATCATCCATAAATACATCAAATAAATAAGGACTCTTTAACATGTCTTCTCCTGTACGGCATCTGTGATTTCATCGCAGCCCCACTTCACGCTGTACTGTATCATATACAGTATACTCTATTTTCACGCACTCAACCATGCATTCGCTAACACCTTTCTTTCGCATTGTAAACGATAGGGCTTCTCTATTTGCATAACAGAAAGTTGTCTCAAATCTTACTGCACACACCTCCTCTTGTTTCTGGAAAATCTCTCTACTGCGGTTTTAATTATAAAAATATTAGCAACATTTCTCTCGTTTTTAACAAAACCTGTCCGGAAATTCGACAAAATCTTATTGCTGAATAACTTAATACAGCAGCCATAATACTGTAAAAAAACCCCTTGCCCCGTACACGTAGTAAAGAAATCCCTCTACAACTGCTACGATCATCTGATTTTCCCTTGCCTTTAGAATAAACAAGTGCCGCTTGACATTCCTTCTGGAATTCTCTTCCCTTTTAGGTTTATTACAAAGATTAGTCAAAATCTCAATCCCCTCGTTTTTAGCACGAAATATTTTCCAAGTTTCGGCTAGTATTCCAATCATACCACTGCTCTTCATATTCCTAATTATCATTAGGATCCCACAAATTCCTTCTGCCGTAAAATCCCTGCTAGTTCTTCTACAAACACAGGAACCAGTACTTTAATTTCTACCACTAGGCTCCCCCTCCTTGTCTCCAGAAAATAATCTCTGTAAATGCTTCAGGCACTCTCCTATTTTCACCTCCTATCTAGAAGACCTTTTCTTTAATATATATATAACTATACTCCGTGGCCTTAGTCCACTCGCGAACTATACCGACAGAGCGGCCGCCGCCGGTCGGCCAAGTTAGTGCCAACTTTTGCGGATAGAGGGGTGTCACGTGGTCAGCGCAACGGGTCCCCACAGCCGTTAATCTCTAGCCGCTACTTTTTCATTCAAGTAGCTCCTCCATCGACCTCACGAGGCTCACGAGGCTGAGTGTACCTCGTTCCAGACCCACTACTACTCAGAAAATCTGGTAGCGCCGGGATCGAACCCGGGACCTCTGTATGTGTAGCCAGAAACTCTGACCACATTATATACATATTTTCTTATATAAAAGAAAATGGCTTCCCACGCCTTCATTACTTCCTTTTGTTTCAACAGATCTTCTAGCCTCTCCTCCCCGTTTTGCCATTTGGTCTTCTTACTCTCAACAAACCTTTCATAAGTCTTCCTGTCATCCTAGTAAGCCTACTCTGTTATGCTGTCTTCACTGTTTGTGTTTGAAAAATTCTCAAAATATTTTCACAATAATCATTTTCCCTCCCTACATTCGTAATCAAACCAATCCGCTATAACCACCGACTTCCTACGAAGTTCCTCATATAGGTTCCTGTTCATTCGATAAGTACAATATCTACACCGCCGTACAAATTTCAGCACTCAGCATCCAGACTGCTTATTCCCTGGAAACACTTTACACACCAGTGCATGCGAACTACTGAGTCATTACTTTACCTGAGAAATATCGTTTGTCACTTCGTGTAGGCGCGTTTATAGCAGTAACGTAGCCAACTCAGCAGAATAGCGGCGGGAACTTCCGTTCCGGCACTCTTCACCACCAATCCGCCTTCAGTGCTCGGTACGTATCTGATGCATTTCATATTCAAAATGTTTTGAAAATGTGTTATTGTCTACCAGAAGGCCACACGCAAGAAGAATTATGAACTTGTTTCGAAACTTAAAATTGAGCTGCACCGGTTCCAACAGTACTTCACTCCCCACACTCCACCCCTGAAACAAGATCAGAGTGAAACCACCCGCTGTCTAGACCTCCCCACCACACGCACTATACGCTCAACAATTCCTTTCCGTCAGTGTTTCAAATCGTGCAGCCAAATGTCAGATCTCGTGACCCGCTACGGTCCGCAAGCAACGACGAGATTCACGTGCCTATTTTTAGTCCCATTCGAACACGAACCCTCTAAATCAGAATGGCGGCAAACTAAAAAAAAAGAATTACGGAAACATAACAGAAATATCTGCGTCACTCGCATTTCTAACCCTGTCAAAGGAGTAAAGATAACTTTTGAAACATATAATTAAATAAGGGATGTGGTACTGCATAATTTAATTGAGTGTGAGTATAAAACACATTCAAAAAGAAAAAAAATAATGCTGAAACTTGGAATCGAACCAATGTAAGCTTCCTTCCGAAGAGCATTGCCCTCACGCGTTAACGCGCTCGGCTACCTCCGGGTGCGTCAAACAACCATCTTTCGCAACATCCATCCGTGGAAGCAGAGCTAGCAAGCCACACGCCTCGGAAAATTAATGACATTTAATTCATGTTTTAACTTCAAATTAAGTG